>ULKU01009445.1_pt1 | contig 12786 bp, 9 predicted proteins | sample 1951221 | NCBI WGS metagenome assembly ULKU01 (sample SAMEA4835507, study PRJEB28245) | human gut metagenome | biome: gut microbiome; material: fecal sample | place: Denmark | collected 2008
AAAATAAATTTAGCGTTTACATTGTTTTTTGCAAACAATCTTGCTCTAAATCCCTGAGCAACATCGACTCCGGAAAATTCATATCCACTAAGTAATGTAAAATCAAATACTCTCATCTGTATCACCCATAACTACTTTTGCAGCTAATTGTTTTAATTGCTTCTTTTGCCTGTCTATATATTCATTGAATATCGTCTGACTAGTTATTATATTTTTTAGAGTTTCTTTCATCTTCACATAGTTGCTGCTTTCAAAAATATTTCCCATTGGATATAATTCTTTTGAATGCGCTGTATTGTCAAACGCTAGTATTATCATATTATTAACCATTGCCTCGTTTACTGCATTGTATAGCTCTCTGTAATGATTAATATCCAAATAAATATCGCATCTTTCAAACAGTTCTTTTCTCTTTTGTTCCGTAATACATGGATATAACTCAACATTATTATTTATATCCAGTCTCGTTAATTTATCTGACATAATGGTACTGGCAGCTATATGAAAAGTTATTTCCGGAAAGTCATTTATAAGCTGTTCAATATACTCAAGCTGATCCGATTCTGTAATAATAAATGCTTCTTTTCTCCCAAATTTTGATTTATTATTCTCAAGATATGAATATAATCTGTCGCATTTATAATTTGAATTTTCTTTATACCAATTGACCTGCTGCTCTTCACTGCACAGTATTCGAAACGCTGTGTTAGTCTGAGTTATTACTGTCAAATCTGAGTTTAATCTATTTTGTGGCAGGTATGATATTTTAAAATTTCCATAATCCCAGGCAAATTTATTTAATATCTCATCACTTGTCAGCCATATATTTTCATCATAAATTTTATTATATTTAAGATAAGCTTCCAAATAATCAGCAAAGCCTCTATAGCTCTTCGGACTAATGCGGGTGCCAAACGTGGTATATGTCTTTGGACCTGTCTGTTCTAATACTTTAATGTCACCATTTCTATCATAGAATTCCCTGACTGTAACATTGCCGCCACTCACATTCTCCGAACAATACATATATCCGTATTTGTTGTAATAATCTACTTTATATACTGTATTATTCCTGTCAATCCACTCGACTCTGCTGACCATTCTTTTCTCTATCGGATTCTTAAAATAGATGTTTGCCTTTTTGGTTTTATTATCATATATAGCACCATTTAGACCATCTGCACGAACACTCCAATATTGAGGGATATCTATGAATGCATAATACCTGTCTTTTTCCTTAAGCACATCGTTTCTTTCAGATATGCCACAAAACAAATCTATGGCTTCTATTGTTTTGCATTCTTTAAATCCCACATTTTCTGCCAGCTCTATTATATTTTTCTCAAACTTACCTAATTCATCAGTAATAAAAATCATAGGGCAAACCCACCCTCTGTATAATGTAAAAACCTCTGTGTTATAAAATAATTCTCGCCATTTTCTAATCCGGCATTTGCAAGTATTTCTAATCCATTACTATCGTCCGCATCCGCTGAAACTATATAGACCGTATTATCATCACAGATAATCTCATTCTCCTTTAAATGCTCATGCCATTCACAGCTATCGAATTTTCTATTTAATAGCCTCATTGCATTCCTTATAGAGCTATTCTCTCCACCATAGAATACGAGTCGTATATTGTTTTGAGTAGCTTTTTTTAGCAGCTTCTCCAGCATAGCTGTTCTATCCACAATTCTGCCCATAGAATTACACAATAAGCCATCCTCCATCTGCTCTCCCCATGGGGTTCTCAGTATTGTGAAATAGCAGGCTCTGTCAATTTCATTATTTGTATGCAGCATCAACAGAGTTGCAGCATAATGATATATTTTTTTCTCTGCTTTCTCATTATTTTTTCTTGCCTCATCAATAAAATAATTCCATTTCTCATCTACCATTAAGGTTTTTTCGCTGAATATGGCATTTAAAGCATCCTGGTCAGGAAGCCATGTTCGTGGATTATCGCTCACATAATCCATAACCTGTTGAAACAGGCTTCCATTTTTCCTGATATTGTCAAGATTCATGCAAAGAACACCTGCATTAAAATATCTGTCTCGCCTTGTCTGCCCTGCTGCTACAGCGTATGGAGTTCCCCAATTTCTTATTGTCGAACAATCCGGAGCTGCCGCCAGACAGTAATTATCTATATTAAGGTTCCATAATTCTTCAATATCTGTATTTACAAACAAATCAGTGTCCAAATATATTATTTTTTTCAAATCCGGCATAATATCGGGCAACATAATTCTGAACATTGTTCCAATTGTAAATCTATTCATTGAATCAGCAAACGTGCCAAAAACGTCCGAATTAAAATGATGAAATTCTATATCATTTCCACTATTATCGGCAATAAGACTCAGCTTATTTTTATTTATTTCGTTCAATGTGTCATCATGTAATATATGAAAAACTATTGGCGCTTTTGTGTTTTCAACAATGGATTGCATCGTTGTTCCAGCCCAGACACTGTAATTTCCATCCTTATCATGTATACCAAGACAGATATGTATTGCATTATCTAAAAAGCATACATTATTCATTTTTTTCGCAGTTACTCTCAGCCTTGACATTCTTTTCAATACCACATCATCTGAAAAAAACTTCACATATGGATTATTAAATATATCCGGTTCACTCTTTAAAAACTCTTCTTTGCAAATATCCAGTTCCCTATTCATAAAGGTTTCTATTCTACTATATGGCTCAATATATTGGTGCCATAACAAAAATGTCTGGATTTCACAATAACACTGCTCAATTACATTTCCCAGTTCTGCTTTTCTACTTTGAATAGCCTGCCTTATATGATCCATAATAATCTTAGCATCCCGGATCTTTGCATTGCTAATTTCAGAACGTATAATGCCCTCTGTATTCTCAAAGTAATAGTATAATGTCGATTGCACCTTACAATATTTCTTTGCAAGTAACACACAAAGCATAGAAAAATGTGTATCCTCATAATATACATCTTCTATAAATCTTAGATTATGTTCTATTATAAATTTGGTCGAGTATAGCTTTGCCCATGCTGTTACATTAGTAAATCCGGTCAGACCTATAATGAGATTTTTCCTATTATCAACATTATCCAAATCAAGCCTTTGAATTTCTAAATCATTTACTTCTAATACATTTGGCTTATCTGCTTTAAAACACGATACACCACACTGTGCCACATCATAATCGTCCTCTGTCATTCTATCATACAGCACCCTAAGCATATCCGGATGCACATAATCGTCTGCATCCACAAATGTGATATATTTGCCGGTGCAGATATCCATTCCCAGATTACGTGCACCGCCACATTTTCCTTTTTTCTGTATTTTAAGAGATATAACATTCTCCGGGTATTTTCTTTGTAAGGATTCTAATATAGACCATGTATTGTCTGTCGATAAATCATCTATGAGTATCACTTCAAGGTTTTCAAAGCCATATGTCTGGCTGTAAATTGAATCAAAGCATCTCATAATATATTTTTGGACATTGTAGCATGGAATAATTACTGATATCTTGTCTTTACCATTCATAACATTTTCTCCATAATATATAAAATAATCAAATTAACTCTAACCTTAATTGTGTAACAGCACCTTGCATCTTTTCCAACCAATTTGTACTATTCCCTTTACAACTCACAAACTATACTGTTCACATGACATTTCTCTGCGGCTCTCGGATTTTTCTTTGCGAACTGGCGGTTGATTCTCTTTTTCACTATCTCGCAGTCCTCACGCTTGATTCCGATGAGCATGATAAGAAACTGCACCTTTCCATACGAGGTATATATGTCACTGTAGCGGATTGATTCACCAACGCACTTCTTGAACTGCCTTGAATACTTGTTCATCTTTGTCTCGCTCTGCACCTGTCTGCCTTCCTCGTCCTCCAGAGTACAGAGCATGAGATATACAGGTACCCTTGTGCGTTTCATAATACGGATGGACGCCTGGTATATTCCTTTGAATACCGGATAGCTGCAGAAATATCCGCCTCTTTCTGTTTCCTCCTGCTCGTTCATGCCCTCCTGGATGTTTTCCAGTATCTCATGTGCATGATTCATCTGATTACTGTATTTCTCAAGGATTTCCAAGAGTCTTGAAGATGGATAAATACCGCACTCCCTGAGATAATAGTCCACGACATCCGTGTATAGCTCTTCCGCCTCATCATAGCGCCTGGTCTCTACCATCGCCTCCATGATGAGCTCCTCCCACTCATTGAATGGATCGACCTTTGCCGCATATACTCCGAGCTTCTCCAGCCCCTTGAATTGTTTTCTCTTTCGCAGTATGTACGCGGCTTCATTTATGATTTTCTCAAACATAATGTGATAGCGTCTGGCCTCCTGTGCTATCCACGTCTCGCCTGTATATGCCGCCAAAAACTCTCCCTTATACAGATATAGTGCTTTTACGTACAGCTCAAGCATATTGTCTTCTATTTCCTTTATCCGCTCATCACACACTGTCTCTGCACTCTCCGGTTCCTGTGGCATCTGCTTTTCCAGTGCACAGGCCTCGTTATAGAGCTTCTCAAACTCTGCTGCATCCTCTTCTATCTCTATATCCGGAGTCCAGTAATATATGCCTCCCTCCAAATATATGAGGTTCTTTCCCGGCAGTCCGAGCTGTGCGAGCTTTTGCTTTGTCTTGTATACAATAACTCTTAGTGCCGTGTGAGGTGCATCTATGTCACGCTCACCGATTACTATTTCCTCGAGCTTATCCTTTGCTATTCCGCAGTCAGAATAGTGTATCAAAGCCTGCATCATGCGGTTGAACTGGCTTTCCTTATGCATTTTTTCCGCCACAAATGGTGCTCCGTTATAGTCCATTCTGAAATTGCCAAACATCTGTACCTTGATTTTATGCGTCATAGGTGCCTCTCTTCCCGAGTTTTATAAACCTGCTTATTATAGAATTCATATTATCATTGACTCATATATTCAGCTAGTTTTTAACTAAACAAATTAATCTAATTATCATTATACATCAATTCCACGCATGGCAATAACAACGACAATTTACACAAAAAGTGTCAAAACTCGTACTTGACAAATCGTAAGATATATGATAGCTATTCGAAGCCAGAAATAAAAAAAGATCCTGCAAGAAAATCTCACAGGATCCGGCTTTTCAGATATATTAAATTAGAAAATAGCATTTACAATTGTTGAACCAATGGCTGTTGCAAGGAATGCCAGTCCACACACGAGTGGAAGCTTATTGTCATCCTCTTCTATTGCCCTTACTCCAAAGAATATGCTTACATATCCTACTACTCCCGCAAATGTATGCAGCCAGCTGCTCACATTGCCAAAGAACTGGAATGGGCATATGTCGATGATTGCTGCCACAAGGATAATCGGAAGGTATACTGCATCATACAGACATGCTGCTGAAAGTGTCTGTGCAAATGTCACCTTTTTATCCTTCTGCACTGCATTTAATACAACCAGAATGACTGCTGCCAGGATGAGTACTCTCACTGCCTCTCCTACGATTCCTGAGAAGATTCCCTCAAAGAAGCTCGCCGGGTAAAATGAGAATCCAAAGCCGCCTATGCTGCCAATTACGCTTGATAACAGATATACTACAGACAGCACTACCTCTACTATGGCAAATAAGCCAATAAATATAAAGCCTGATGCCATATTTGCATTCTTTACAAAGTCTGCTGCAGCCTGTGCCGGCTTCTTAACAAGACCCTTGTAGAATGTAATGATAGATGCCACATTCTTGTCATTCTGCAGCTGCTGTCCTGCTGCACTCACCTGCTGTGTGAAGTTATCAAACGCCTGCGACTGTGCGCTGCCCTGTGGCTGTCCATTGAACTGTCCCTGTGGCTGTCCGTTGAACTGTCCCTGTGCGCTGCCCTGCGGCTGTCCGTTAAACTGTGCCTGATGTGCTGCATTATCTGCCTGTGCATTGTTGTCCTGTGTCTGATTTGGTGCCTGTGGCTGTGCCTGCTGACGACATGTGCATACCTCATCATCAGCTAACTGCCTGCCACAATTTGTACAGTATTTCATAACTGAAACCTCCTTAAAATAATTAATAAACTGCTGATAATTATATTAGCATTTCGGATATTTAATAGCAATATTTATTTGATATTTATTTCATATTATATTATGATTATTTATAATCATTCACATTCTACAGAGGAATAAACATGCCACAAACACTTAATATAGCTGTATGCGAGGACGAAGCTGCAGAGACCGTGCTGCTTTGTGATATTCTCAACCACAGCGATATCCAAAATACATACACTGTCTTTACGGATGCAGATTCTTTTCTTGCCTCATATGAGTACGGAAAGTATGACCTGCTGCTCATGGATATATACATGAAAGATTCCATGACCGGCATAGAGGCAGTCTCCATAATCCGCGAGACAGATGCCGATATCCCGGTTGCTTTCATCACGACAAGCACGGAGCATGCCTTGGAAAGCTACAGGCTGTCTGCCATCGGATATATCGAAAAGCCGGTTTCTGCAGCTGAGCTAAGTAACATTCTTCACCTTGCCATGCTGAAGAAATCAGATGCCCCGTCTCTTTATGTGAAGAGAAACAAGAGTATGGAGAGGCTTGCCCTTTCTGATATCATGTACATAGAGCAGAGAGCCAGGCAGATTTTCATACATTTAAAAGAAAATGAGGAAATCAGCTGCTATGAGAAGCTTTCAGATCTTTCAGATCAGCTGCCCGCTGAGCTGTTTTTTCTGCCGCACAAAAGCTACGCGGTAAACCTGTCGTATGTCACACGCATTGATACTTCACTCAAATGCTTCGTGATGGCCGATGACACAAATATCCCTATCAAGAGAGAGCTCTCCGGCAAAGCCAAAAAGGCTCTGGAGAGATACTACTTTGATCACACCAGAGGGCTTAAATAAGGCACTTTCCTATTGATTTGATATGAGCTAGACTGTCAAAAGTAATACACTGCAAGGAGCCCGGATTATGAAAAAAATTAGCGCTATACGAAATATTCCCTATCTGACAATTATACTGCTTACACTGATTTGCATACTGCTTCTTTCCTCAAAAAACATGATTATGAGCCAGGCGAGCTATCCTGAAGCCACTATCGTAAGCTCTGCATATGCCGTAGTGGAAGGCTCGGATTCAGATAAAGAAGAAATCACATTTCCACATCCCTTTAAGCACCTTTCGCCGCGCACACATGTCACCGTCACCACACATATCGACCTGAACAAGGATGATCCAATCTACATAAAAACTGTCTATTCCCCTGCGAAGGTCTATCTGGACGATGACCTCATATATGAGTTTGGCAGGGCCGAAAACTATCCATCCTATATGAAGGATCCCGCAACCGAGGGGTACCTGATAGGCACTGACGGTCATTCAGGTGATACAGAGCTTCGCATAGAGTATCTGTCTCCTGTTACCAGAAGCTCGCTTACGGTATATTCTCCTATCTACGGAGCATACAAATCCTTATTTTTCACTCTGTTAAAGCTGAATAAATGGTCATTCTTTATAGCACTGCTTGAGCTTGCCGCAGGTGTTTTGTTTATATTTATCTCACTAATGCTTTTATACTACGATAAAGAGGTTTGCAAGATGATATTTCATTTTGGATTCTTCTCACTCATGGCCGGCATGTGGTCTATCGGCGAGTGCAACTACACAGGTGTCATAGTCAAAAACCCTACACTGCTGTATCTGTGTGCTTTTATAGGGCTTTTCTCGCAGATGATTCCGCTGCTGTATTTCTGCAGGCTTGCAGTTGGTTTTAAGAATGACAAGCCAATTATAGCTATCGCGAAGCTCCTCACCGTGCTTGACCTTGTCGCTTGTGTCTTACAGCTTAGCGGTACGGTTGCACTATCCCAGAGCATGTACGTGTTCCATGTCATTCTGCCTCTCATACTTTGCTTCCTGACTGCATACATCATCCTTGAGGCTGTTCGTAGCCAAAACAGCAGGGCAAAACGGCTGATGGTTCCGGTATTCATACTGGCACTTGCTTCATGTGCTGAGATAATCAATTATCATTTAAAATTTGTGGCCTCATTGTCATTACTGTACCAGATTGGAACTCTGCTTTTCATTATAATCATGGGAATTATAAGGGGGCTTAATATAAGCGATATGCTCATGATAAAACGTGAGAATGAAAGACTCATATTCGATATGAATCTCCTTGAGCATTCCCTGTTGGAGCAGAAGAAATATAATTCGCTCATCACAACAAACGAACAGCTTTTTAAGAAGCAGCGTCACGATCTGCGTCACCAGCTGGTTGCAATAAAAGGCCTCGCAAACACTGAAAATAAACAGCTGAATGAATACCTGGATGCCCTGATCCACAGCATACCATCTGCGCCTGCAAGCTATTGCGAAAACAGGGTAGTCAATTCCATTCTGTCATACTATAGTGCCATATGCAGAAATGAAAATATCGCTCTTGAGACAAAGCTTATTGTTCCGGAAACCGATGATGCGGCCTTGGACAATGACCTGTGCCTGGTATTTGGAAATCTGATAGAAAACGCTATAGAAGCCTGCAGACGCATGGATACTTCTGATTCTTTGAACGAGAAATCATCGCACTTTATCCGACTGCATGCCCACGTACACTATAAGACACTTATTATTACTATGGACAACAGCTTTGACGGACATGTTACCATCCAAAACGGAAAATACCGTTCTTCTAAGAGGGACGACTATGGTATAGGTCTGTCATCCATCCGCTCTGTTGCCGGCAAATATGATGGTGACGTTGCATTTGAAGCAGCTGATGGTATATTTCAGTCATCAGTATACCTTCAAATATATAAATGACACACTAAAATCATTAATTTATATTAATGCTTCATACCTAAATTTCATTTTCAGAGCCCAACTAACTTATTGTATATAATGTATACATATGCTATAATAATAAAAGAATTTTGTGCATTATACACATATGGAGTTTTAATTTATGATAGAACACACGATATACAAGGAATTTATTGATAAAATTTCAGAATTATCAGACGGGATATATCCTATCATCACCGACCTGGATAATGACTTATCTTACGTACCGGACAAGACAGCTGATTTTTTCGGCTTTGAAGCCGGCGAGCATACCTGCTTCTTTGAACAGCTGAGCTCTTGTGTCAACGACGTTGACCTGCCGGAATATAAGCAGGAAATCCGCTATCGCTTAAATGGTGAAAAACCGGATGATATATTTTATGTCCGCATGGGAAAGCATACCAAAGAATATATGATGGGATTTTATTCTGATATTTTTACCGGTGATGACGGACACCGCTACCATGTCCTCGTGCTCAGAAACGAAAATACCCTTCCGGATATCGACCCATATACATATCTTTATGGTCAGTCAAAGTTTGAAAGAGACATCAACGGCTATATCATGGAAAACAGGTCTGTAGCCATAATCGAGGTGGAGATAGGTCATATAGATGAGTTCAATATACTGTATGGTTCCAATTTCAACACTGCAATCCAGCGTGAGCTTGCGCTCAAATTCATCTACATGATGGATGGCAGCACAGCTACCTACTATATGAATAATTGCAAGTTTGTATTTGTGGTAAAGGAAGCAGACCGCGCCTTGGCCGAGGCCTTCTATCAGAAAATTGCCGATACAATAAAGTCCATGTATTTCTTTAAATGCTTTAAATTTGAGTTTGATATATATGCTGCGTGTCTGATTCTCAAGGATTATGATGGTGATACCTCAACTGTCATCAGCAAGGTGGAGTACACTCTAGACCGCGCGAAGGAGCTTCACAGCCCTGATTTGTTATTTTTCAATGATATGGTCAGGTTCAATGGCAGCTCGCATATAGATATCATGAAAATCATTCATCAGTCGGTTATCAATAGCTGTGATGGCTTTTTTGTAGAGTTTCAGCCAATTGTAAAGGCTTGCAATGGTGAAATAATGGGTGCTGAGGCTCTGGTGCGTTGGAAAAAGGAGCCTTTTGGCACGGTGCCACCCGGACTGTTTATCGACTGGCTTGAGGATACCCCTGCTATGTATGAGCTCGGAAATTATATCATGAGAACTGCAATAAGCTCAGCCAGTGAATTTGCAAAGATAAAACCGGGCTTTTTCATCAATGTAAATGCATCCTCAGAACAGCTTGAAAAGGAAAACTTTGTAAAAGATACTCTGGCAATTCTTAAAGAGTATGATTTTCCACCTTCACAGCTGTGGATAGAGATTACAGAGCGATGCAGAGATCTGCCTATATCTATGATAAAGAAAACCGTCACTGCATTCAGGGAAGCCGGAATCCACATCACTATGGATGACTATGGCACAGGAAGCTCTTCATCTCAGATGATGCTTGAACTTCCTGTAGAGGGTATCAAGATAGATATGTTCTTTGTTAAAGACATTCTCGAGGAGAAAAAGAAGCAGGCACTTGTAATCGGAATGATTAATTTTGCCAATGCCGCAGACTTAAAGATATGTATTGAAGGCATAGAAAATGATAGCCTTGAGAGCTATCTCAGGCAGTTCGACGTCACCTGTTTTCAGGGCTATCACTACTCTAGGCCTATCTGTCAGGATGAGCTCATGAAGCTTCTTATAAAGCCATAGCCCTGGATATTACTCAAGATTTTCCTTAAATACTGTCAGTGCTCCATTTTTCTTTAAAATCAGCATGACAATTGCTGCCACTATGCTTCCGGCCACTGTAGAGATAAGGAATGGCACTATGTATATAAACATGCCTTCCGGCTGAATAAGCATCACGTATTTTGCAAGAGGATACGCTGCCAGACCTCCGAGTATGCCTGTGCCAAGCGCCTCTGCAATACATGTCGGTATGATTTTTTTGCTGAATCTGTACATCAGTCCACAGCACAGAGCACCTACCATGCTTCCCGGGAATGCCATGAGGCTTCCAAGTCCTGTCAGGTTTCTGATGATACTCGCACAAAATGCCACACCGACACCCCATGCAGGTCCTAAAAATACTGCTGCACATATATTTACCATGTGCTGTACAGGTGCACATTTGCTGCCGGCAACAGGAAAGCTTATTAAGCTTCCTGCTACGGCAACTGCCACAAGCACTCCTGCCATGGCAATCTTTCTGATTGAAAGAGTTCTTTTTTTAGTGTTCTTTTTACTTTCCATTACTACCTCACCTTAAAGTATATCGTAACTGTTCAGTACCTTCACAGTTGCGAGTCGCAAGCGCATTAAAATCAGCTGCGCTGATGGGCGCTTGCTCATACATAATATACGTTTTCTTACGAAATATGCGGTACCGCATATTTCTGTACTAAAAAGTTATAGTATATCAATATACTCTCCTGCAAGTGCCTTGTTCATGCTTCGCACTGCACAGAACTTACCGCACATACTGCATGCCTCGCTGTGGTCATCCTCAGGCAGACGGTCATCCCTGATAGCCTTAGCTGTCTCAGGATCAAGCGCACATGCAAACTGTGCATCCCAGTCGAGCACACGTCTGGCATCTGCCATCTTATCATCTATATCTCTGGCTCCCGGTATTCCCTTTGCAATATCAGCTGCATGAGCAGCAATCTTTGACGCAATAATTCCCTGCTTTGTATCCTCCACATTTGGAAGAGCAAGATGCTCCGCAGGCGTCACGTAACAAAGGAAAGCTGCGCCGTTCATTGCTGCCACTGCTCCACCGATTGCTGCTGTGATGTGGTCATAGCCCGGTGCGATATCTGTTACGAGAGGTCCAAGTACATAAAATGGTGCTCCCATACAGATTGACTGCTGTACCTTCATGTTTGCTGCTACCTGATCAAGCGGCACATGTCCCGGTCCCTCTACCATGACCTGTACGTTGTGATCCCATGCACGCTTTGTGAGCTCTCCAAGTCTTACAAGCTCCTCTATCTGGCATACATCTGTTGCATCTGCCAGGCAGCCCGGTCTGCAGGCATCTCCAAGCGAGATTGTCACATCGTGCTCCTCACAGATTTCAAGTATCTCATCATAGTGCTCGTAGAAAGGATTTTCCTCTCCTGTCATGCACATCCATGCAAATACAAGGCTGCCTCCACGGCTTACGATATTCATCTTACGCTTGTGCTTTTTAATCTGGTCTATCGTTTTTCTTGTGATTCCACAGTGAAGTGTGACAAAGTCCACCCCATCCTCTGCATGGAGTCTGACTACATCGACAAAATCCTGTGCTGTAAGTGTTGCAAGATCACGCTGATAGTGGATAACACTGTCATAAACAGGCACTGTTCCTATCATTGCAGGACATTCGCTTGTAAGCTTCTGTCTGAATGGCTGTGTGTTGCCATGGCTTGAAAGATCCATGATAGCCTCTGCTCCAAGCTTTACAGCACTCATGACCTTCTGCATCTCCACATCATAGTCCTTGCAGTCTCTTGACACACCGAGGTTTACATTGATTTTTGTGCGAAGCATGCTTCCAACGCCCTCTGCATCAAGTGACTTGTGATGCTTGTTAGCAGGAATAGCTACCTTTCCGCTTGCAACAAGCTCCATCAGCTTGTCTACATCCATCTTCTCTTTCTTTGCTACCTTTTCAATTTCAGGTGTTACGATGCCCTTTCTTGCGGCATCCATCTGTGTTGTGTAATTACTCATTGTACTCTCCTGTTCTTTATTTCATTGTGTGATTAATGCTCCATGATTCATAGGTCCACTGCCGTGTCCCAGATCAAGCATGGCTTTTAAACATGCCGTGACATATCGCTTGCCGTTATCCACAGCCTGCTCGAGCGGCTGGGCCTTT
>ULKU01034581.1_pt1 | contig 12765 bp, 9 predicted proteins | sample 1951221 | NCBI WGS metagenome assembly ULKU01 (sample SAMEA4835507, study PRJEB28245) | human gut metagenome | biome: gut microbiome; material: fecal sample | place: Denmark | collected 2008
GCACCTTTTTATACATCGCATCAGAGGATCCTTGCAATCACAATGAAGCGATGTATTTTTATGCCCATTTCAGGCGAAAAGGAGGTCACAATGAGAAAAGTATTAATCCCGAAAAAAGACTATGTAAAAGAACTGATAAAGATCATCCGTGTTACAAAAGATGAGCAGAAATTACGGAATCTGCTGTCAGATTATCATGAGAAAGATATCGCGGAGGCAATCACATTTCTGACGGAGACTGAGCGGAAGCATCTCTACCGTGTGCTCGGCTCTGAAAGGATCGCAGAGATATTTTCCTATTTTGATGATGCGGAAATGTACTTGGAGGAACTGTCTTTAGAGCAGGCAGCAAAAGTAATTTCCTACATGGATGCAGATGATGCACTTGACGTGTTAGATGATCTGTCCGAGTCAAAGAAAAATGAGATCGTGAGCCATCTGGATGCGGACGCACAGAAAGATGTGCAGAAACTGCTCTCCTATGAGGAGGATGAGATTGGAAGCTGCATGACGAACAACTTTGTCTGTATTTCAGAGGAGCTGTCCATCCGGGAAGCGATGAGCGAACTGGTCCGCCAGGCGGGGGAACATGATAATATTTCAACGATTTATGTTACCGATACAGAGGAAAAATTTGCCGGTGCGATCGATCTGAAAGACCTGATCATCGCGAGAGAAAATACACCTCTGCAGGAGATCGTCAGCAGTTCCTATCCGTATGTGTATGAACATGAAAATATCAGTGAATGTGTGGAAAAGATTGCAGATTATGAGGAGGATTCCATCCCGGTACTGACACAGGATGGAAAGATAGCCGGTATTCTGACTGCAACAGATATCGTGGAGTTAGTAGATGATGCGATGGGAGATGACTATGCAAAACTTGCAGGTCTGACCTCCGAGGAGGATTTAAAGGAACCGACGATCGTGAGTATGAAAAAGAGACTGCCATGGCTGATCATACTGTTGTTTCTTGGGATGGCAGTGTCCTCTGTTGTCGGAATATTTGAATCTGTGGTTGCAGTTCTGCCGATCGTGATCTGCTTTCAGTCGCTGGTGCTTGATATGGCAGGAAATGTTGGTACGCAGTCGCTTGCAGTAACGATCCGTGTACTTGTGGATGAGGATTTAGATACCAGAAAAAAACTGGCTCTTCTTGGAAAAGAAATGAAGATCGGCTTTTTGAATGGAGCGAGCCTTGGCGTCATGGCACTTGTATTTCTTGGCATTTACATCCACCTGTTCAAAAAATATGCCTGGATGTCAGCATTCCTGATTTCCGGGTGCGTTGGGATTTCTCTGGTCGTTGCGATGGTAATCTCTGGTTTTGTAGGTACGATCATCCCGATGTTCTTCCACAAGATCCATATTGATCCGGCAGTTGCATCCGGTCCGCTGATCACGACGGTGAATGATCTGGTTGCAGTAATCACTTATTATGGATTGGCGATGGTATTTCTGATCGATATTTTTCATATTTAGGAGGAACGGAGATATTATGAATACACAAAATTTAAGAACCCTTTTTCCAACTGTAACGAAACAAAAAATACTGAATCTGTCATATGGCGAGGGAGAACATTATACAGTGCTTCCCATGATTGCCCAAAAAGAGGATACATTTTATCTGTGGGAAATTTCAGCCATGTCGGAACAGGAATATGAACACAGAAACAGAACATACAAAGAAGCGAAGACAAACCGGGCAGAGTTAAAGCAGAATCTGGAAGAAGCAGACCAGGTGTGGATCGAAAAAATTGTAAGCGGTGGCTACTGTTTTGAGGCCGCTTCAGCAACAGGCACCTGTCTTGGCGAGCGATATAATATAGAGGAACAGATACAGTTTTTATATATGCTTGGACAGGGAGCGGAGTTGGGGGAGTTAGAACAGGTGGAGCTTGACAGGCTGTTTATCACCTACTATGAACTGACGGGAAAAGACGGGCAGAAATTATCCGAAGAAGCATTCTGGAATATGGGAAATGAGGATGTTACGGTTACGCTGTCAGAACAGCACCGATCTGTTCTGGTACAAAAAAGATTCCGCTTAAAGACGGGGGAATATGCAAAACCCAAAGTGCTCCATCTGACCGGAGAGGCAGAAAGCAGTGTTTATATTCATGGCATCCGTTTCCATGATGTCTGGAAAGAGGCAGAGACACGTTTTGAAGATAAACGCTATCTGGAACATTTCAGCAAAGAACAGATTGCACAGATGAAGCAGGAATTTATGGAACTTCTGCCGCAGATATGTCCCAAAGGCTGTGTCCTGCCCATGATCGAATATGAGTGCGACAGGGATTATCAGATGCAGTTTTACACGACGGAATATCTGAAACGCGCACCAAAGCATCATTCTACGGCATTATTTTTCGCGATGCGTCCGGACACGCAGACCGGACCCATGGGATACAAAAACAGGGTATGCCAGTTAGAAGCAATGGAGGAAGGCTTTGAGGGAGAGATATCCGTTGAGTTATTTTTGTGTCATAAAACAATATCGGGAGAAGAGAAAAAAGCAAGGCATTAATGCAAATTTTGTGTTATCATGAGTGCAGGTGAAAGAAAGCAAGAGGGATTGTTTTATGACACAGACTCATATAAATATTGCAATGTTAGCACATGTTGATGCAGGAAAGACAACATTGTCGGAAGCGTTATTATATAAAAGCGGCAGCATCCGGAAAGCCGGACGTGTGGACAATAAAGATGCGTTTTTAGATACCAATGAAATGGAGAGAAATCGTGGAATCACAATTTTCTCCAAACAGGCTGTTTTTTCGTATGGAGGATGTGAATTTACACTGTTAGATACACCGGGACATGTGGATTTTTCCGCGGAGATGGAGCGGACACTCCAGGTACTTGATTATGCGGTGCTGATCATAAGCGGTGCGGACGGTGTGCAGGGACATACGAGGACACTTTGGCGTCTTCTGGCACGTTATAATATCCCGACGTTTATCTTTGTCAATAAGATGGATCAGCAGGGAACGGATCACGAAAAATTATCAGATCAGATCAAAGATACATTGAGCAGTGCCTGTGTGGATTTCTCAAAAAATGAAGACGGAACTTACCAGGATAAGGACTTTTATGAAAATGTGGCGGTCTGCAATGAAAAAGTGTTAGAAGCGTACTTAGAAGGCGGAAGTATCGAAGATGAATCTGTCCGTGAAATGATACAGAAAAGGGAGTTATTTCCATGTTTCTTCGGTTCTGCACTGAAAATGGAAGGGATCGAGGAGCTGCTGTTGGCACTTTCCGAATATACGAAAATGCCGGAGTATCCGGGAGAGTTTGGTGCCACCGTATTTAAGATCACACGTGATGCGCAGGGCAGCCGTCTTACACATTTAAAAGTTACAGGCGGTGTGCTGAAGGCGAGAAATCTGCTGTCAGGACATAAGCAGAATAAAGCAGAGGATATCTGGGAGGAAAAGGTAAACCAGATCCGTATCTATTCCGGTGAAAAATATGAGACAAAAGATGAGGTGGAAGCGGGAACCATCTGTGCCGTGACCGGATTATCCTACACCTATCCGGGTGAGGGATTGGGAAGCCAGGAGGAGTCCGAACTGCCGATCTTAGAGCCGGTGCTGACCTATGAACTGATTTTGCCTGACGGTGTGCAGCCACAGGCGATGATGCCGAAACTTGCGATGTTAGAGGAAGAAGAACCGGAACTTCATATTGTCTGGAATGAAGAACTGCAGGAGATCAAGATACAGATTATGGGGGAGGTGCAGATTGAGATTTTGAAAGCACTGATCTCAGATCGCTTTGGTGTGGAGGTGGAATTTGGCACCGGAAAAATTCTCTACCGCGAGACGATTGCAGATACCGTGGAGGGAGTGGGGCATTTTGAACCGCTGCGCCATTATGCGGAGGTTCATCTTTTATTAGAGCCGGGAGAGACCGGAAGCGGACTTACCTTTGCGGCGGATGTCAGTGAGGATATGCTCTCAAGAAACTGGCAGAGACTGGTGCTTACACATCTGGAAGAAAAGGAGCATGTCGGTGTGTTGACAGGATCGCCGGTCACAGATATGAAAGTCACATTGGTCGCCGGACGTGCACATATAAAACATACGGAAGGCGGCGATTTCAGGCAGGCGACTTACCGTGCGTTCCGACAGGGATTAAAGCAGGCACAGTCCGTGCTGTTAGAGCCGTGGTATGATTTCCGGCTGGAGATACCGAATGAATGTATTGGACGTGCCATGAACGACATTGAGGGAATGTCCGGTAAATTTGATGCTCCAGACAGAAACGGGGAGATGGCAGTGTTGACAGGAATTGTTCCGGTTGCATCGATGCGTGACTATGTAAAAGATGTGACGGCATACACCAAGGGACATGGAAGCCTTACCTGTACACTTCACGGTTATCTGCCCTGCCATAATACGGAGGAGGTTGTTGAGGCGCTTGGTTATGATTCAGAGCGTGATCTGGCAAATCCGACCGGGTCTGTATTCTGTGCCCATGGAGCAGGATTTGTTGTCCCATGGGATCAGGTTATGGACTATATGCATTTGGAAAGTGTGCTAAAGCCGGAAAAAGAAGCAGAGGAATGGCAGCCAAAGCCGGTTTACATGCAGCAGCAGAGCAGAGAAGAAGAATGGATCGGCACGGATGAGATTGACAGAATCTTAAATCAGACATACAATGCTAATAAACGGGAAAAATCTGCTCCGGGGCGCAATGTCTGGAAACGGTCAGGCGGAAGCAACACGAATATATCGCCGGTAACACGGACTTACACACCGCCATTGTCGGACAAAGAATATCTGCTCGTGGACGGTTACAATGTGATATTTGCATGGGATGAGTTAAACGAGCTTGCCCGTGACAATGTGGATGGAGCGCGTGGAAGGCTTCTCGATATTTTATGTGATTATCAGGGAATGCGTGGATGTGAACTGATCGTGGTGTTTGATGCATACCGCGTACAGGGACACAAGACGGAAATGTATGATTACCATAATATTCATGTGGTTTACACGCGGGAGGCAGAGACTGCGGATCAGTACATTGAGAAGTTTGCACATGAAAATGGCAGAAAGTACCGTGTAACGGTTGCAACATCGGATGGATTAGAGCAGATCATTATCCGGGGAGCCGGATGCGGACTGATCTCGGCGAGGGAGTTAGAAAAAGAGATCACACGCAAACGTGGGGAAATGTTTGAAACATATCAGGCAAAACGTGAACCGGAAAAGAAGGTGCATATGGCAGAGCACATTCCGGATGAGGTGGCAGAAGCAGTCAGAAAGGCGGATTTTCATGAATAAACAGGAAGAAGTAAAATTTACACAGTCCGGCTTTTTAAAAATTGATGGGAAAAAAAGAGTTTCGGTTCGATTTGAACGTGGAAGTGATATTGCAGAGGGCATGCTTCCGCCGGGAAAAATCACAAAGAATCATGGATTTTCCGATAAGGAAGTAGCAGGATTAGAAATCTATCTGGAGATGAACTGTGATGAGATCTACAAAAAAGCGAAGGAAATTGGTAAATTTACCAACTTACTATAAAAGAATATTTCCATTATTATTCGCATGGATGATCCTGCTTACGACCTGTGCTGGCAGTCAGTCGGATGTTTTACGAATGAAATCTACAGAAAAGGCATCCGGTCAGACAATGCTCTCAGGCGAGCGGCTGGCAAAAACGTATGATGCACTGTTAGAGACAGCCAGAGGACGCAGCGAAACATTAGAGAGTGGGAGGGCAAAAGAGTTTGAGTTTGCATCCGTAAACTGGCGCAGAATGGCAGGCGTTACAATAAGGATTCTGCTTGTCATACTCCCAGCGCTGATTTTGCAGTTTTGGAGCATCTGGTACCGCAGGGCTGATGAGATCGTGCTGCGTGGACTGCTCTTAGTGAAGTTTGTGAGGAGGGCGGACGGAAAAAAGAATGGCATTTTAGCTCTCATGAAATAAAAAATAAAAATATTATTTTATGAGAGGTAGAAAAAATGCAGATTCTTATTTGGGTTATGATGATCGTTGGTGGTGCCGCAGGACTTTTGTCCACGGCTTATCTTGTTTTGGCTATGCCGATAATTCTGGTGTGGAAGATTTTCCGCAAGGTGAAATACCATATAGCGATTTGTGACTGATGAAGTGGATTTGTAAGGTTTGTAGAAAAAAATGAACAGTTCCTGTAGGTCATTTAGCTGCGGAAAATGGAAGCAGATGATATGCAGGGAAAAGAATACATGTAATTGGTAAAAAGGGTCTGGCTATGCTGGATCCTTTTTAAATGGCGTAAATTAGGTGTTGAAGCTGAAAAGGCAGAAGAGGCAGGTAGATTTAGAAAAGTGGTGTAAATATGGAAGGAATATGGTAAGATGAAAGCATGTGTGGAAATGGTAGTTGGTAAAGATCAGGGATAATTTGAAGAAGATAGTATTATTTGAAAAATAGCAGAAAAATTGTGATAGAGTGCTAGATGACGGAAACATAGATAATATTTTTGATACAGGTTTTACAAATAAGGCAGATATTATCTCCCGGAAAGGAGACTGGCAGATGAATGATGCATTGAAAATTGAAAATAATGATATTATGAACAAATTTCAAAAAACGGAAAATATCTTAAATGATGTTCAAAATATCATAGAAGTTTCACAGAAAGAAGCCTATCGTGCAGTTAATACAATATTGTCACAGAGAAACTGGCTGATCGGGTATCGGATCGCAGAGGAAGAACTGCTCGGTGAGGATCGTGCGGAGTATGGAGCTAATATAATAAAAAAGCTGTCAAAAGAGCTTACAGAAAAGTACGGAAAAGGATTTACAAAAACGAACCTATATAGTTTTTATAGCTTTTATAAATACTTTCCAGACATTTTCCACACACCGTGTGGAAAATCTTCTATACGATTATCATGGTCTCATTACAGAACATTATTGCAGGTAAAGGATAGCACGGCTCGAAATTGGTATGAAAAAGAAGCATATGAGCAAACCTGGAGTGTGCGTACTTTACAGCGGAATATAGATACACAATATTATTACAGATTACTGCAGTCGAAAGATAAAGATGCTGTAGAGCATGAGATGCAGGAAAAGACGTTTGAGTATCAGCAGGACAAGTTAGAATTTATAAAAAATCCAGTTGTGGTAGAATTCTTAGGATTGACATTGGACGCTTCTTTTAATGAGACAAAATTAGAATCGAGCATTATCTCAAATTTGCAGAAATTTCTTATGGAAATGGGAAAAGGCTATGCGTTTGTTGCAAGACAACAGCATATTCACACTGAGAAACAGGATTATTTTATAGATTTGGTGTTCTATAATTATATTTTAAAATGTTTTGTATTGATTGATCTGAAAACAACCAGAATTACCCATCAGGATGTAGGGCAGATGGATATGTACATTCGCATGTATGATGAATTAAAAAAGTCACCGGATGACAACCCTACGTTAGGCATTGTTTTGTGTTCGGAAACAGATGAGGATATTGCAAGGTATTCTATATTGCATGGAAATGAACAGCTATTTGCCAGCAAATATAAATTATATCTGCCTACGGAAGAAGAACTGCGTGAAGAAATAGAAGCACAAAAGGCGGTTTTTTATTTACAGCAGAAAGAAACGGAAAAGCAAAACAAGGAGGAAAATCCTCTGCTTCTGCAAGAGGCACATGCTATGCAAAAGTAGCATAGCAGACATTTTGCTCCGCAAAACAAGGAGGATTAAAATGCTTCCACAAGCGTTTTTAAACAGAATGGAATCAATGCTCGGAAATGAATATCCGGCATTTTTAGAAAGTTATGACAAGGATAAATATCAGGCATTACGGTTAAATAGTATCAAGGGAGATACTGCGCAGATGAAGGAAAAAGTACCTTTTTCCCTGCAGCCGATAGCCTGGGCGAAAGATGGATTTTACTATGAAAAAGATGACACTCCGGGCAGGCATCCGCTTCATGAGGCGGGCGTGTATTATATCCAGGAGCCGAGTGCCATGGCGCCGGTTTCCTATCTGATGGAAGATTATGATGTGGTGCAAAAAGAAGCGGCAGACTGTCAGGAACGGATCTTAGATTTGTGCGCGGCTCCTGGCGGAAAAAGCACACAGATCGCGGCAAGAATGCATGAAATGTACACATCCGGGAAGTGGAAGGAGCAGGGACTTCTCATCTGCAATGAAATCCATCCGGCACGCGCGAAGATTTTATCGGAGAACGTGGAGCGGATGGGGATTGCAAATGCAATGGTCACGAACGAGTCGCCGCAGCGTTTAGCGGAGGTGTTCGAGGATTATTTTACCCGTATTCTGGTGGATGCGCCGTGTTCCGGGGAAGGCATGTTCCGCAAAAATGAGGCGGCATGTGAAGAGTGGAACCCTGAGAATGTCCGCCTTTGTGCCGAAAGGCAGGATGGAATTTTAGACTGTGCGGCTTCAATGCTTGCACCGGGCGGCAGGATCGTGTATTCGACCTGTACCTTTGCGCCTGCGGAGAATGAGGGCAGTATGACACGCTTTTTGCTGCGTCACCCGGAGTTTCATATTGTGGAAGTGAAAAAGGCAGAGGGTATGTCGGCAGGAGTACCGGAATGGGCTTATTTCGGGGAAAAAATGGGACAGGTATTGCCTGAGATTGCACAGACGATCCGTCTCTGGCCACAGCATCTGAAAGGAGAGGGCCACTATCTGGCTGTCCTTGAAAAAGAGGGAACACTAAGACAGGGTTATTGCCGGAATGGGGAAGAAAAAGGAATCCCTGCAAAAGATCTGAAAGTACCGGGCAAAGGAATCGTGGAATTTCTGGATTTTGCGAAAGATACATTCGATCCACAGACATTAGCCGGACTGGAGAAAAATGGTACATATCTGAAATTTGGAGATCAGCTTTACCTTGCACCGAAAGGTATGCCTTCTGTAAAAGGTCTTAAAGTCCTGCGACCGGGACTGCATCTTGGAACGGTAAAAAAGAACCGCATGGAGCCGTCACATGCGCTTGCACTGGCACTAAAAAAAGAACAGGTGCGCTATACGGCAGATCTGGCTTCGGACGGAGAGGTGATTCGTGGTTATTTAAATGGCGGAACTTTTTCTTATGAGGGAGAAAAGGGATGGTATCTGATCATGGCAGACGGATTTAGCAGCGGCTGGGGAAAACTGGCGGGTGGAATCATGAAAAACCACTATCCGAAAGGACTTCGAAAAATGTGGTAGTGTGAAAATGAGATTTTTGTCGGGGCAGAATGCCATTGTGCAGGGTGGAACGCTGATCGTACTGCTTATGGATCAAAAATCAATGAAATGGCATTATGGCGAGAAATATTAAATGTAATCATTACAATTACATCGGCTTTCTGATATGATTACTGCCAGAGAGAGGCGTTTAAGCAGTTTCAATAAAGAAAAAAATAATGCAGAGATGTATATTCATTTACGGATACACATCTCTGCATTTTGTTTACGATTATAGCTATGCCTGCGCAGGATACAATCTATGATTCTGAACTTTGACTTGCAATTCTAAAAAGAATCCACTATCAGATTTTACCCATCAGGCACGTTCCTTCGCACCTGATTTTACTGTGAAAAATCCAAACTGCGCCGCAATCTTTTTCGCATAAGTCAGTGCAAAGAACAGGATAAAGCTGTCAATTGGCAGCATGATCACGTTTTTGATGACACGCGGGCCAAGCAGTGCAATAAAGCCTTTTCCGTAAAGCATGGAGATCCAGAGCGTATTCAGACCGCAGTTGATGACCAGCTTTACAAAAAACTCAGCGATCACGATACGCTTGATGGAGACCGGACGGCGGTAGAGCAGGGTGCCGTAAATCAGACCGGAAAGCATGGCATTAAAGGTAAATCCAAAGAAAAACGGACCATCCGGTTTTAAGACATACTTTAAGAGGTCGAGTGCACCGCCAAAGAGACATCCGACCGCCGGACCGAATAAAAATTCAACGATGCGGTTTGGCAGCCCGGAAAAGCCGATCTTGATGTAAGGACCGAGCTGGATGCTTGCGACCATACTTAAGACGATGGCGAGTGCAGCTAAGAGTCCGCAGAGCACGACCGTCTTTGTGTGGCACAGTTCCTGAAGTGATTGTTGATACAGTTCCTTTAATTTTTTCATAAAAAAAGCCTCCTTCCTTAGCAGTTTCCTAAAACCACATAGAGGAGACATAAATACCTTTATGCAGCAGCGGGATGCGAATTCTGTACCGCAAACAAAAGCAGCGCCTTTGTTTTTCGTCCGTGTGACAACTCCCTGTTCACATGGCACTTAACGCACAGAGTTCTACTCTGCTAATATGAAATATTAGTTTTGACAAGTTTTGTTATAGCATACTGATAAGGCTTTGTAAAGAAGAACTTATATTTTGTGATGTATTTTTAAATATTTCTGATAAAACAGATTCCTGTAAAGGCTGATGACGGATCAGGATTTCAGTGTTAGAATAAAAGGTATCATGAGCGTAAGCAAACGGCGAATTGGATCATGTGACGATTTTGCACATGATATGAATGAAAATAATGTGGGAGGAAGCATATGAAGCTGACCGGTATCCATATAAAAAATTTTAAAGCGATCCACGAGATGAAAATCGACAGCATCGAAAATGCATTGATTCTGGTAGGACAGAACAATACAGGAAAGACAACGATCTTAGAGACGATCCGTGCGGCTTTTGGAGATTATCATATTTCTGCGGAAGATTTTGACGGTGACTGTGCCAACATTGAGATGGATCTGTCATTAGAATTTTCCATTGAAGATTTAAAATGGCTGCATCAGAACGGCATAGTCAGCCAGTATAAAAGATATGAGACGTGGCTTGAGGATTTCTGTAAAAAGCTGCCATCATTTTCCGTGAACGAAGGAGAGTCAGGCGGTGTACTGCAGTTTACCTTTATCGCACACCGGGATGGCTGGGTGCGCTATCAGGATGGGGAGCACAAAAATAATTCCTGTATCCCGCAGGTGTTTCCGAAGATCTACTATCTGGATGCGGAACGTGATCTAAACCAGCTGCAGGGCGACCTTTTAATGCTGCAGGAGGATGAACTGTTAAAACGGATGCGTGCGGACACCTGTATGTTCAATCAGGCAAAAAAATGCGGGCACTGCTTTTCGTGTATCGGTCTGATCGAGAAGAAAACACCGGCAGAGCTGGATGCATTTGAGACAGCGAAACTTTTGGACTACAAGTTATACCAGTTAAATCTGGACGAGTTTGCGAGAAAAGTAAATCAGAATTATAAAAAGAACGGCGGACAGGATGAGATTTTATATTCGATGAACCGGGATGTGGAGCGGATGTTAAAAGTTACGACCGAGATCCACAATCCGGCACAGAATCTGACCAGACCGGTGGCAAAGATGGGAAAAGGTATGCGCAGTATCTACATGCTGTCTCTGCTTGAAACTTATACGGGGACGGAAGGGCGGATTCCGAGCATTCTTATGATCGAGGATCCGGAGATTTTCCTGCATCCAAAACTGCAAAAAGTTTCCGGGGAGATTTTATACCGCCTGTCCAGAAAGAACCAGGTGATCTTTTCCACGCACTCGCCAAATCTATTGGCGAACTTTAACAGCAGGCAGATCAGACAGATTGTTTTAGACGGCGAAGGATATTCGAAGATGTGTGAAAAGACGGATGTGAGTGCGATCCTCGAAGATCTCGGTTACACGGCAAGTGATCTGATGAATGTGAACTTTGTATTTATTGTGGAGGGGAAACAGGACAAGAGCCGCCTGCCGCTTCTGATCCGGAAATATTATTCGGAGACTTACGATGAGAGTGGAAAACTCTCAAGAATTGCGATCATCACGACAAACAGCTGTACCAACATCAAGACTTACGCAAACCTGAAATATATGAACCAGATCTACCTGCGGGATCAGTTTCTGATGATACGCGACGGGGATGGAAAAGACCGTATGGAATTAGGGCGGCAGCTCTGCCGTTACTATGAGCAGCGGAATTTGGAGGATGTTGACACTTTGCCAAAGGTCCGGCCGGAAAATGTCCTGATTTTAAAATACTACTCATTTGAAAACTATTTTTTCAACCCCAAAGTGATGACCGAACTTGGTGTGGTCGAATCTGAGGAGGCATTTTATGAGACGCTGTTTGAAAAATGGAAGGAGTATTTACACCGTCTTAGCAGCGGGAAACATCTGACGGAGGTGCTTGGATTTGAGATGCAGAGCATTTCTGATATCAAAGCACATATGGAAGAAATAAAAATCTATTTGCGCGGACACAATCTGTATGATATTTTTTATGGAAGATACAAAGATCAGGAAGAGGAACTCTTAAAACGCTATATCGATCTTGCACCGCGGGAAGATTTTTCCGATATTTTAGATGCAATCGATCATTTTATTTATTTTGAGAGCAGAAAACGAGAAAGGGATACAAAGTGAAATGAAACGAAATGGTGCAAATCTGACAGAAGGAAAGCCGGTCAAACTGATCCTGCAGTTTGCAATCCCGGTATTTTTGGGAAATCTGTTCCAGCTTTTTTATGGGCTGATTGACACAAAGATTGTAGGCAGTACCCTTGGTGAGGGAGCGCTTGCGGCAGTCGGTTCCGTCTCGATCCTTTATAATCTGCTGACGGGATTTTTTAACGGTTTAACGCTTGGTTTTTCGGTCGTGACGGCAAGATATTTTGGGGCAGGGGACACGGAAAAATTAAAAAAGAGTGTTGCGGGAACGATTCTTTTAGGATTTGTGACGGCGGCGATACTGGTGACCGGCGTATTTGTATT
>ULKU01003786.1_pt1 | contig 12516 bp, 11 predicted proteins | sample 1951221 | NCBI WGS metagenome assembly ULKU01 (sample SAMEA4835507, study PRJEB28245) | human gut metagenome | biome: gut microbiome; material: fecal sample | place: Denmark | collected 2008
TTTTGCCATAGTTTTATGTATTTCAGTCTATTGGATTTTCATTTGGACAAAGATAAAGTTTTTTTGAAGAAAAATATTGCTTTTAATAAAACTTTCATATCTTTGCCTCTTGATGAAGGCACGTTTATTTCTCATATTATTCATTGGGATAAGTCTGTCATTGGGGTGTTCGCGCCACTATCGGTCTTATCCGCTTTTCATGGAGCAAGCCCAAAGCTGTGTGGAAACAGCCCCCGACAGCGCCCTGCATTATCTCTCTTTACTGAAAGACAGCATCGGGTGTGAACCCGAAGAAACACAAATGTACTATCATTTGCTCACCATCAAGGCAAAAGACAAACTGTATATCCTCCATACCTCCGATTCGCTTATCAACCTTATTGTGAAATTCTACGATGAGCATGGCGACAAGAACAAACTGATAGAGGCATACTATTATCAAGGCAGTGTATATCGCGACCTGCATGATGCCCCGAGTGCTTTGGATGCCTTTCGTGAAGTGATTAGCCGGAGCAAGGAACTGTCGGCCGCCGACAAGAAGCAATCCGCCGATTTAATGGCACGAACCTATAATCAAATGGGAACCTTGTTTGCTTATCAAGGGCTTTACGATGAATCATTGCAAGCCAACAGGGAATCGGTAAACTGTTATCTGGCACAAGGGAAAGAAAATAAAATCTTTTATGCACTAAGAGATATTGCACGCATGTATGATGCCAAGCATCAAAAGGACAGTGCGCTTCATTATTATCAAAAAGCATACCGCACTGCATTATCCACTCACAGTCCTCATAAAGCATACATTATTTGGGGGGAATTAGGCAGTTTTTACTATTATAGTTTGGGAAAAGCCGATTCCGCCAAACAAATGCTTATTACCGCCCTCAATCATCAACCGGACATGGCAAACGCCCTGTTGGTATTAGGCGATGTCTATCGGGGTGAAGCCCGGTGGGACTCCGCCTGTTATTACCTGCATCAAGCCATCGAATATGGTGATATTCAAAAACAGCATAGTGCCTACCGACATTTATCATCCATTGAGATTCAAAAGCACAATTATCCCCAAGCCACAACATATCTCCGGCAGGCCCAACTGTTGGCAGACTCCATTAAAGAGATTACCCGAACAGAAGCGATTACCAAAATAAACTCCCTGTATAATTATCAGTACATCCAGAAAGAGAACGATACATGCCTGCTGGATAATGAAAAGAAGAGTACTTTCTTATGGATACTTGGCTGTATATCTGTGGTCATCATGGGGGTAGCTATCAGTGTCTATTTCCATTACAAAAAGAAAGTACAAAACACTCGCCTACAAATGCACAAGCTTAGCAAACTAAAAGAAGAACAAGAAGCAAAAAGCATGAAAGCCCATGAAGAAAACATCTGCAAAATAAAAGAATTAGAGCAAAAACAAATAGAAACAGAACCACGAGTAAAAGAATTAGAGCAAAAACTAGTCGAGCAAGAAGGGGAAATAACAGAAAAGGAAACACTATTGAAAGCGCAAAAGGAAGAATTAGAGCAAGCAAAAGCCCTGCAAAACTTGCTCCTGGCTCAAAAAGAGGAACTGGAAGCTAAAAACAAAGAAATTATCGCCTGTCTAAAAAAACAAAAAGTTTTACAAGACTCCCTGCGTCAGACTTCCATCTATCATTTTTTCCATCAGGCATGTACCAAGGCAGACAGCAAAATAACTGAAGAGAAGTGGTCAGAGCTACAAAAAGAGGTTGATACCGCCTATCCCAACTTCAGCAAGCACCTATATGAGTTATCTCCAAAATTATCAGTCATCGAACTGCGAATATGCTATCTAATGAAGATTTCAATTCCACCAACCCATATTGCCATTTTCACCAATCGCACCAAAGCTGCCATAAGTAATGCTCGCACCCGCCTTGCAAAGAGACTACTGGGAGAACAAAACTCTACCGAAAAACTGGATGCTTTTATCTCTGATTTACAGTAGATTATAGCCTGTAGTGTACTAATTGTGTACTTTAGAAAGTACAAGAAGTCATCTGTGTACTAAAAGTGTACTAGCTCTTGATGATACATTAAAATGTTTTTCTCATATTTGCCTAAACTTTAAAACGAAATGCAAAATATGAAAAACGCAGTATTAGTATTAACAGCTTTTCTTCTTCTCTTTCCATATAAGTTAATGGCAGAGAATAAAGTAATCTCTATTGAAGATGGATGGAATATTGAAAATGATCGTTCTATTTCATTTGCCCCTCAACTATCCATAGACGAACAGAACATCTATATCTATTCCGAAAAGGAATTAAATGATTTGGAAGTGATAATAAAAGACTCTTTGGGCAATGTTATTTATTATAATGTAACTACCGTTTCCGAGTATACCACTTATCCCATTAATATAACAGACTTTAGAACAGGAAATTATACCATACAAATGATAGAAAAATATAACTATATAAAAGGAATTATTTATATAGAATAGGAACTAAATCAAATAATCATTCTATTAATATAAACAGTAATCTTATGCATAAGAAAGACGATTACATTTTACAGAATATAGCCAACCATTTGATTATCAATTGTAGTTTCTCGAAAAATATTGGACTACTATATGGTACTATGGGAATTATCATTTTCTTTTATCACTATGCACGATATTCAAAGAATCGAGTTTATGAAGAATTTGCAGAAACATTATTGAATGATTTTGCAGAACAAATACATTCTCATCTACCGATAGATTTTGAAAATGGATATTTAGGTATTGGCTGGGGAATAAAATATTTGGGCCACCAAAAATTTATTAATGAGGAAAATATAAATAGTATACTTGAAGATATAGATAAAAAAATTATGGAACGTGATTTGCGAAGATGTGTAGACACATCTTTAAATCAAGGATTAGAAGGTATTTTCCATTATATCCTATTTAGGCTTTATAATAGTAAAACCACTACTTTTGACCTAACATATTTATCAGAGCTTTTCAGTTCCGCAAACAAGCTTAAAGAATATTGTACAAATTCAGATTCTCTCTTTTTAATAAATCAATACATACAATGGTTTCAAAATAGAGAATTAGAGTATGAATGTACTATATTATTTAGAAAATTATATACTAAAGGACATTACAAATATAGCAATATTAACGAATGGGAATTAGGCATAGCTAATGGATATGCTGGTCTAGGATTAAATATAATGAAAATATGAAAACCAAATTATACATATTTAACGAGTCTTGTTTTGGAGGTTTATATGGAATCGGAACCTATATCAACCAAATAATCAGTTTCTTTTCTAGAAATGAAGAGGTTGAGACTCATATTTTCAATATAAGATACAATTGCAAAGAAGTTATTATATCTCAAGGCTCCTATCCTAACAATCATATTTATTATATCCCAGAGAAGAGCCATTTTCTAAATTATTTATACAATAAAGAAATATACTACAGAAATATATTCTTTATTCTAAGAGGATTTATAGAAAACAATAAAAACAATCGATTTCTTTTTTTCTATACTAATCATAAATACTTGATAGAATCAGTAAAACAATATTTTGGAAAAGGAAAAATATACTTTGTAATCCATTTCTTCCCTTGGAGTTTAGAGATCAAGGGAAATACATCTTATTTCAAACAAATAATATGCACAAATAGAAAGAAACTAAAAAACGATAAAGAAAGAAATGTATATGATTTCTATAAAAAAGAGATTTCTATTTTAAAAAAAATAGATTCCATCATATGTTTATCTGAATTTGCATATAATACTTTAATTAATATATATAAAGTGGAGAATAAAAAAATATGGGTTATCTATAATGGAATAAAAGATGAATTTCATAGAATGTCTTTAGCAGAAAAAAATACCATAAAAAGCAACCTTTTATTTAAAAGCAATGAAAAAATTCTACTATATGTAGGACGACTAGATGAAAATAAAGGCGGAAAAGAATTAATTAATGCATTCAAATTACTTCTTATTGAGGAACCTGATTGTAGATTGGTTATTATTGGCAATGGAGATGAAAGTATCTATTTTGAACAAATGCAAATGTATTGGTCTAAAATCATATTTTCAGGAAGATTACCAAAAGAATTAATATACAAGTTCTACCAAATTGCAGACGTAGGCATTCTTCCTTCTTTTGCTGAACAATGTAGTTATGTAGCAATAGAAATGATGATGCATGGCTTACCTATTGTAGGAACGGATTCGACTGGACTTTCAGAAATGATTATAGACGGGGAAAATGGTTATAAAGTCAATCTAAATGAAAATGAAAATGATGTATTTTTAGATACTGTAAGATTAAGTCAGTTAATAAAAAAGATAATAAGCAATCCTACCTTGAAGGAGTATTTATCACAGCAAAGCCGTTTAATTTTCAAAAATAAATATAATATAGAAGAGATGAAAAGAAAATATAGTAATCTATTTATAGCACAATAATAAAAGGTGATTGTCTATCAGCCATAAATGTGGACAAAATATTAATTCGTTTTACTATGAAAAAGCTTATAAAGCTAAAATTAAATCAACTTTGCAACAGCGAGTTGAAGAAACGAGAAATGAATACCATTAAAGGTGGCAAATGCTGCGTATGTGGTTGCCGTGGTATCTCTAGCGATTGGGATAACGGAAACGCAAATGTTGCGCACGGATATGAGCCTGCTGATGGTATGGGTGGTATGGGAGGAAGTATGTAATATTGGAAGAGTTAAAGAATAAAGAATCTTTAACTACACCTTTAAACAAACTTCTCCAAAAGACTATTTATTATTCTGAACGAAGTAAAGAATTCCTTAGAAGCTACATTGCTTCAGCAAGTAAATTCTTCACTTTCGTTCAGAATTATGCAAACAAAAAACACAGTTAAGTTTTACCCTAATATGAAAGAAATCATTTTCAACACCAAATACAATAACAAATATTTATACTTGGATGGTAATATTGTTTTCCTACATAACAATTTTTTCAATAGTATAGATGGTTCAACAGACAAATTGGATAATTATTATACTCGCAAATTCATATTTCTAAAAGAAAAATTATCAAAAGAGAGCAAAAATATTACATACACAACAAATATTACCCCTCAGATAATAAAAGAGAACATTGCAAATCTAAAGCAATTACTGATAGAAGTTACAGATGGGTGTAATTTAGCCTGTGAATACTGTGGCTATGGAAAATTATATGGTAATTATGATAAAAGAAATGGCAAAATGCAATCTTTTCAACAAGTTCGCATATTATTAGATTTTTTAATTAATGAATGGAACAGTCAATACAACAATTCATATAAAAACAATATTTATATTGGCTTTTATGGAGGTGAGCCATTACTAAATTTCAAACTAATTCATGAAGTTATAGAATATTTAGATTCAAAATGCATGAATAATATAATTTTTCAATATAACATGACTACAAATGCAATGTTACTAGACAGATATATGGATTATCTCAAAGAGAAGCAGGTTCATCTGTTAATAAGTATAGATGGTAACAAAGAGAATCACAGTTACCGAATAACAAAAACTGGAAAAAATTCATTTGACACTGTTTATTCCAACATATTAAAACTAAAAAATAAATATCCAGATTATTATGATAAATATGTTAATTTCAACTCTGTCCTTCATAATCGAAACTCATCTCATGAAATAAGTCAATTCGGAGAACATTTTTTAAATAAAATTCCTAGGATTTCCGAATTATCTAAAGTAGGCATTGCTGAAGAAAAATATAAAGAATTTGAAAGGATGTTTCGAGCCAAATTTGATATTACTAATAAAAAAATAGAAATAGATGAAAATACAGATGTAGAATCTGTATTAAATGATCCTAATATATCTATATTCAATTTATTTATAGACTCTTTTGTAAGTAACACATATAATAGTTTGCAAGAGCTCTTTGAGCAATCAGATAAAGAAATAGAATACTTCCCTACAGGAACATGCTTGCCATTCCAAAAGAAAATGTTCTTAACAGTTAATGGGAAAATTTTACCCTGCGAGAAAGTTGGACAAGAATATCCATTAGGACATGTAGATTCCAATAGCATACATATAGATTATAAAAGTATATCTGAGATATATTCTAAACTATACTCTGAGCTCATAAAATCTTGTGAAAAATGCTTTACATGGCATAATTGTGGGCAATGTGTATTTGTATTAAAAGGACAAGAAAAAAGTATGGCATGTAACACAATATGTTCAGCAAACAGAGCTTATAAATATCTTTCAACTAATATAACAACAGCAGAAAAATATCCTTTTATATATAAAAAATTAATTGATGAACTAGTAAACAAATAACAGCTATGGCAAAGGATTGGGAAAAATATTGGTTATATCTTGAGTCTTATACTTTTATTTTTAAAGGTGACGATAAGACTGTTTTATATAATACATTAAATTCAGCATATATTGAATGTCCTTCAAATGATTTGATTATGTATGCAATAGATAGTTTATTTAATAGCGAAAATTATTGCATTAAAATTTCCAGTGAAGAATATAATGATCCTGAATTCTATAATTTTATAAATATTATACGTGAATCTTTTTCTGGTGACTGTATACCCTGTAATGAAACAGCCAACAAGCCCTTTATCTTTAAACCTATCTTACGATTAAATGATAATTTCCACAAATTAGAATCAGAAGATAGAATTATAGAAGGACATAATATTTTATATTACCTAAATGAATTATCTCTATATATTACAGACTTATGTACGCTACAATGCCATCATTGTGCAGACTATAATAAGCAAGTACTTTTTTGTCGAAAAGGAAATGCATCCGCTGATTTTCCTTTCAAAGAATTGGATAAAATTTTATTGCATTTAAGCACAAGTAATATAGCAAAAATAAACTTTCTAGGAGGGAATATATTTCAGTACAAATATATGCAAGAACTTATAAATACTATAGGAGAATATAGGTTTAAATCGCATTTTTTCACACACATAGAGCATATTAACAAACATAGCGTTGAGATTATAAAAAAAATATTAGCAAAAAAAGGGTCATTCACAATATTAATTCCAACAATTACAACAGATATTAGTTTAAAAAAATATATAGACAATGAAAATATTGAATATACATTAATGGTTGATTCGGAAGAATCTTTATCTAAAGCTATTAATATTGTTACTACCAATCCTCTAGCAAAAATCAATATACGCCCATTTTTCAATGGCAGTAATATGGCTTTTTTCAAAGAAAATGTATTTATGGACTTGAATGACTTATTATCCTCACCTATAAGTAAAAAAAGTATATTTAGGCATCAAGTATTGAATGAGAATTTTTTTGGTAAAATGATTATTATGCCTAATGGAGAAACTTATTCTAACATAAATCACAATTCATTAGGAAATGCTTTTGACGACATACTTTCTATAAATAAATTAGTATATAAAGAAATGAGACATGGTAAAGCATGGTTTAAAGTGCGAGATGAAATTCCTTGCAAAAATTGCTGTAACAAAAGTCTATGCCCTTCTCCATCAAACTACGAAATTGTCACCAATAGAGTAAATTTATGCAATATAAAAAAATAAGATATGAGAACATTAAAGACAATATTAGCTGCATTAGTTTTGGCAATTACAGCAAGTTCTTGCCATAAAGACGGGGAACAGGCTGATGCCACTTCGCCATTAAAAGACAGTCCTGTTGTAGCCCAACAAGTGATTACCTTAAACGGAGACACAATCATTGTTTGTGATTTAAGTTTATTGAAAGATACCATTGATTTGCCATTAAGCACATTCGTTTCTGATTTTGAACTTGTAGATTTGGGAGAAGATGAAGAAGCATTGATAAAAGAGACCAGCGGTGGAGGGTCAATAGCCGTAAGTCCCAACTACATAGGAATTTATTCGGGTACAGGATATAAATTATTCGACAAGACAGGCAAATATATCACTTCTTTGTCTGCACGGGGACAAGGCCCAAACGAGTATGCCTTTTCCATTTATGACAGTTACATTGACGAAAAGAACGACAGGGCATATTTACTGCCAATGAATGGCAATAAAATACTTGTTTATGATTTAAAAGGAAATGCACAACCATACATTCCGTTGGCACATGAAACCACGAAAGGAAAGTTTTATGTAGATGACCAAAAGAAACTACTCTATGTAGCTAATATGCCTTTTTCTGATACAGCCTCAACTTTTTGGATACAAGACTTTGAAGGAAAGCTTATCAAAGAAATCATAGCCGGACACTTAAAGATTGTACCACCTGATTTCAGCAACGATATAAATGTATCCATGAATACAGAAGAAATAGACTACTCGGTATTCCATTGGAAGAATACTGTTGACACACTCTATCATTATAATGAAGCGGATAATAGGCTTGCGCCCTCTTTTACCGTCAATTTCAAGGATAATCCCATCCTGCACGATTATATAGAATTGCCTGATTACTATCTTATAAGGCTAATAGAAATAGAGTCTGACTACCGTTATATATATGGACTGATTGACAAAAAGACGCTAAAAGGAAACTATATCAAATTAAAGCTGGATATGCTGGGAAATATAGATGCCCCTGCATGGGCAATATTTGAAAGGGGATTATATACAGCTAATATTTACGCCTATTATTTACAGGGACAATGTGACAGGTTATCTGATTTGTCCTCATTACCTTCCGGCATTGCCAAGTACATTCAGGATTTACAGCAAAATGATTGCGAAGATTTAAATAATATAATCTTGATTGGGAGATTAAAGAAGAATACAGCAGAGTCTTTTATGATGAACGACAAAGACTATCAGGAGCAACCCCAAATGAACAAAACAGTTGACACTATAAAGAAAGAGAAAGAAGAAGTTTCTTTAAAAAGAACCGGTAAAAAGGAAGAAACCATTACTGAAGAAGATGATCCGAATCGTATTTACACCGGGTTTGGCGTTTTCTCGCATATACCATTATTAAAAGGCGGACTAGACTATTTCAGAAAGAACAACCGCTATAACGATTGGGATAGCAAAAACCCGAAAGAAACACTCATCGAATATGTAGTTGAGAAAAACGGAAAGGCTTCTCATGTGTCTATTAAAGAAAGCTCCGGTAATGCAGAACTGGACCAAGAAGCTATACGCCTAATAAAAGAAGCTGAATATACCGTTGCTAAATTGAAAAACGGGAAAGAAGCCAGGGCAGGAGGTATGATGATTAACGTAACCTTCCCTACCAAATAATGTTCTTATGATTATCAACATCAGGAGATAGAGCCACCTACAGGAGATATGTTTGACAACACGAAAAAAAATATCCCCCACTACTTCCAGTTGGATGCGATGGACTGCGGCCCCACCTGTCTGCGGATGATAGCCAAATATTACGGCAAGAACTATTCGCTGCAGACGCTCCGCGAGCGCTCCTTCATCACACGCGAGGGGGTATCCATGCTGGGCATCAGTGACGCGGCGGAATCCATCGGGTTCCGCACATCGGGAGTGCGTATTACCCTGAAGCAACTGGAGGAAGACGTGCCGCTGCCGTGCATCCTGCACTGGAACCAGAACCACTTCGTGGTGTGCTATGACATCAGGAAGAAAAGGAACGGATACAGGTTCCATATAGCCGACCCCGCCTCGCAGAACGTCATATACACCGAACAGGAGATGAAGAAGTGCTGGCTGGTGACAAGGACGGAAGGGGAAGAAAAGGGAACGGCACTCGCCCTGGAGCCGGCCCCCGGATTCTATGAACAGGAGGACGAAAAGGAGAAGGACGGCAGTAACAGCCTCTCCTTCTTCTTCAGGTATCTGTTGCCCTATAAAAGACAAATCGCTCACTTACTCCTGGGGATGTTGGCTGTGAGCCTCTTGCAGCTGATATTCCCTTTCCTTACGCAATCATTGGTGGATGTCGGGATTCGGGACGGGAACCTGGGCTTTATCACGCTGATTCTGACAGCCCAGCTCGTCGTCTCCGTTTCCCAACTTTCCGTGGAGTTCATACGGAGCTGGATATTGCTGCACATGAACACGCGCATCAACATATCACTCATCTCCGACTTCCTGATAAAGCTGATGAAGCTGCCGCTGCGCTTCTTCGACACCAGGATGATAGGGGACATCATGCAGCGCATCGGAGACCATAACCGCATCGAGAGCTTCCTCACCGGCTCATCGGTCGCAACGCTGTTTTCGTTTGTCAATTTCTTCATCTTCGGATGGATACTGGCCTGTTACAATCCGGTCATACTGGGCATCTTCCTGGCAGGGAACACGCTGTATGTGTGCTGGGTACTCGTGTTCATGAAATACAGGAGGGAGCTGGACATCAGGCGGTTTGCACAGGCGGCCGGGGAACAGAGCAGCCTGATACAGCTGGTGACCGGCATGCAGGAGATAAAGCTGAACAACTGCGAGAAGCAGAAAAGATGGCAGTGGGAAAGGATTCAGGTGAAACTCTTCAAAATCAGCATCCGGGGGCTGGCACTGGGACAGGTGCAGCAGACGGGCTCCGTCTTCTTCAACCGGACCACGAACATCATCATCTCCTTCATCGCTGCCAAGGCGGTGGTGGACGGACAGATGACCCTGGGCATGATGGTGTCGCTGACCTACATCATCGGGCAGCTCAACGGCCCGGTCACGTCGTTCATCGGGTTCGCACAGCAGCTGCAGGATGCGAAGATAAGCCTCGAAAGGCTCAATGAGATACACGGGAAGGAGGACGAGGAGCAGGACATGGCCTCCAAGCTCTCCGCCCTGCCCGAAAAGAGGGACATCACGCTCAGCCACGTGTCCTTCAGCTATGACGGCGCGGACAGGGATTACGTGCTGGACGACGTGTGCCTGAGCATCCCCCGGCACAAGGTGACCGCCATCGTGGGTGCCAGCGGCAGCGGAAAGACCACGCTGGTCAAGCTGATGCTGGGATTCTACACGCCCGGCAAGGGGAGCATCAGGCTGGGAGAGACGCCGCTGGGAATGATAAACCCGCACCTGTGGAGGGCAAAGAGCGGGGCGGTGATGCAGGACGGATTCATATTTTCCGATACCATCGCGAACAACATTGCCGTAGGCACCGAACAGCCGGACATCGAACGGCTGAGGCATGCCGTGAGCGTGGCGAACATCAGGGAATTCATCGACTCGCTCCCGCTGGGCTACAACACCAGAATCGGCATGGAGGGGAACGGACTCAGCCAGGGGCAGAAACAGAGGCTGCTGATAGCAAGGGCCGTGTACAAGAATCCCGAATTCCTCTTCTTTGACGAGGCGACCAACGCCCTGGATGCCAACAACGAGAAGGAGATAATGGAACACCTGCACGAGTTCTACCGGGGAAAGACCGTAGTGGTGGTGGCGCACCGGCTCAGCACGGTGCGCGACGCGGACAAGATTGTGGTGCTGGACAAGGGGAAAGTGGCCGAAGAGGGCACGCACCGGGAACTGACGGAGAAACGGGGACTGTACTACCGGCTGGTGAAGAACCAGCTGGAACTGGGAAACTGAGGAAAGGAGGAAGGCATGGAAGAGGAACGGACGCACAAGGAGATTGAACTGCGCAGCGAGGAGGTGCAGGAGGTGATGGGCAGGATTCCGCCCGCCATCCTCCGCTATGGGATTGTCGTGCTGCTGGGTATTATAGCCGTCGTCCTTGCAGGAAGCGCCTGCTTCAGCTATCCCGACACGGTGGAGACGGAGTTCACACTCACCACGCAGAACCCGCCCGCCTACATCATGGCGCAGAGCGCGGGAAGGATAGAACAGCTATATACTGCCAACTCCCAGCCTGTCGGAAAGGGCGACATGCTGGGAGTGATAGAGAACGTGGCACGCACCGAAGACCTGTTCGTGCTGCGGGAACGGATGAAGGAATGGAAGCAGGGCGGAAGCCGCACCGAGCAGGTGGGTACGATCTTTTTCCACCGGATAGCGGAGCTGGGAAGTGTGCAGGCGGCGTATTCGTCCTGCCTGCTGGCCTGGAACAACTACCTTCAGCACATGCAGGAAAGCAGGACGTATGAGACAGAGGTGACCAACACCGTGGCGGCACTGCTCAACGCCGTGGCCGAATGGGAGAAGAACTATCTGCTGACAGCCCCCGCGGATGGGACGGTGGCGTTCATGCAGCTGTGGAAAAGGAACCAGTACGTGGAGGCGGGAGAGACCATGTTTGTCATTGTCCCCCACGACGCAGCCCTTCCGGTGGGCAAGGCCCTGCTGCCCATGGAGGGAATAGGGAAAGTCCGGACGGGGCAACGGGTCATTATCCGGTTGCCGGCGTTTCCCGAACAGGAGTTCGGAACCATAGAGGGAAGGGTGGAGTCCGTCTCCCCCGTGCCCGACGAACAGGGAAGGTTTGTACTGGAAATAGCACTGCCGCAGGGACTGACCACCCGCTATGGCAAAGAACTGCCTTTAATAAAGACCATGACGGGAACGGCATCCATCGTCACGAAGGAAAAAAGCCTGCTCAGCAGGTTGCTGAATTTAAAATAAGAGTTTATG
>ULKU01019796.1_pt1 | contig 12430 bp, 9 predicted proteins | sample 1951221 | NCBI WGS metagenome assembly ULKU01 (sample SAMEA4835507, study PRJEB28245) | human gut metagenome | biome: gut microbiome; material: fecal sample | place: Denmark | collected 2008
ATCATGGTCATGATGATGATGATGGTGTTCATGCTCCTCTGCTACCTTTGCTGCTGCCTCTGCAAGCATTTCAAGTTCAAGATTAGTAACATTTTCCATAGCATCAAGTATCTGCTTGCCATCAATATCATCCCAAGGAGTTGTTATAATATGAGCATCCTTATTAAGTGATCTGATAAGTTCAATATCTGTCTTTAACTTGGCTTCTGACACATTCTGTGTTCTACTAAGAATAATAGTTCCAGCGTGCTCAATCTGGTTGTTAAAGAACTCACCAAAGTTCTTCATATATACCTTTACCTTAGAAGCATCGGCTACTGTTGAAGCACTGTTTAAACGGATTTCATTCTCAATATGAAGATCCTTTACAGCCTTAATAACGTCTGAAAGCTTTCCAACACCTGATGGTTCGATAATAATTCTGTCTGGGTGGTACTTCTCAACAACTTCCTTTAAAGATGTTCCGAAATCACCAACTAAAGAACAGCATATGCAGCCTGAATTCATCTCTCTGATTTCAACGCCTGACTCCTTTAAGAAACCGCCATCAATACCTATCTCGCCAAATTCATTTTCTATAAGCACAACCTGCTCACCAGCAAGTCCTTCTTTTAAAAGCTTTGCAATAAGAGTAGTCTTACCTGCTCCCAAAAATCCTGATATAATATCTACTTTTGTCATATTATCCTCCATTCTGTCTATACATTTAACTAATAATTTACCTTACCTAATTTTTATTATACGCTTGTTGTCAATCCCCTCTTTCAAGTCTTAACTGTTCTGCGTATTCGCTTATCTTTCTGAGTCTGTGATTAACACCTGACTTGCCAACAGGCGGGTCTAACAATTCACCTATATCTTTAAGATTCATATCTTCGTGCTCAAGCCTTACCTCAGCAACCTGCCTTAAGCTGTCCTTAAGGCTTCCAAGACCAACTGTATCCCTTATATATATTATGTCCTTAGTCTGCTTTACCGCAGCGGCAACCGTCTTGTTAAGGTTCGCAGTTTCGCAGTTAACCTTACGGTTCACGTCATTACGCATTTCTTTAAGAATCATAACATTGTAGAGATTCATCTGCGAAACATATGCTCCCATAAGATTAAGCACATCTGTTATATTACTGCCTTCCTTCATATATACTATATAATCATTCTTGCGGACTGTAATCTTAGCATCAAGCCCGAAGAATATAAGCATATCACACAGGCACTGTGCATCTTCTTCATAGTCGCATACTATTTCATAATGATAGAACTTATTAGGATCGCTTATAGAACCTGCCGCTATAAATGCACCTCTTATAAATGCTTTCTTACAGCAGTCCTTCTGCACTATTCTTGGGTCAACAAATACAGGTTCAATATTATCAAATGTTTCATCAGCCCATTTAAGTGTCTGCAATATTTTAGCGACATATTCCTGATTTTCTATTCTGATTGTTGTGTCACGACTGCTCTTTGAAACATATATTATATCGCCTGTATCAATATCAAATATCTGCTCTAATAATACTATAAACTTGTATCTTGCAATCTCGTTCTCAGTAGACATCTCTATCTGCATTCTTTTGCCCGATGCTCTCCTGATACGTCCTGACATTCCCATAATCGCAGCAAATTCAGCTATCTGGCAGTGTCTTGCCATATCAATTCTGGTGCTTAATTCTTCTTTAACATCTGAAGAAAACGACATTACTTATCTCCCTTTCTCTTAGCATCTTTGTCTATATCACGATGTTCAGCTTTACAGCCATATGGTGTACTTGCTATTCTTGCCGCCAGCTCATTGGCAAGTGTTACTGAACGGTGCTTTCCTCCTGTACAGCCAACAGCTATAACAAGGCTTGACTTGCCCTCTTTTACATAGTTAGGAAGAAGAAATTGTATAAGATCATCTACCTTATTAAGAAATTCTTTCGCCTCTGGTGCTTTCATTACAAATGACTGTATTGGTTTGTCATTGCCTGTAAGCGGCCTTAATTCTTCAACATAATATGGATTAGGCAGAAATCTTACATCAAATACAATATCTGCATCTACTGGTATTCCGTATTTAAAGCCAAATGACAGCACAGTTACAAATAAATTGTTATACTCCTTACGTTCAAGAATTATCTTCTGTAACTCCTGCTTTAATTCTCTTGTAAGAAGCGTACTTGTATCAACAATATAATCTGCCCTCTGCTTAAGGAACTTTAACTGTTTCCTCTCAAGCTCAATACCTCTGTCAACTCGTCCGTCCTTCGCAAGCGGATGTGTCCTTCTCGTTTCTTTATAACGCTTTACAAGCACTTCGTCACTAGATTCAAGGAATAATATTTTATAGTTATACTGGCGTTTTTTCATATAATCAAGTACGGACTCGAACTCTGCAAGAGAATGTCCGCTTCTTATATCAACGCCTAATGCTATATTATTATATCCGTTATCCTGTTCCTGACAGTCTGCCAGCTCCGCAAATTTAGGTATAAGCGATATAGGCATATTATCAACACAATAATATCCCTCATCTTCAAGCATATTTAATGCTGTTGATTTACCTGCACCTGACATTCCCGTTACAATAACTATCTTCATAAGTTCCTCCACGGCATTTAACTAAAATCTCCGAGCTTTATAACCTCCAGTTCAAGATCTACACCTGACTGCTGTTTAACTTTATCCTTAACCATATCAGTAAGCATACACACATCCTTTGCTGTTGCATTGCCTGTATTAACAACAAAACCAGAATGTTTCTCTGAAACCATTGCTCCGCCAACTGACACTCCTTTAAGTCCTGCATCTTCTATAAGCTTAGCTGCAAAGAAGCCTTGTGGACGTTTAAATGTACTTCCTGCACTAGGATATTCCAAAGGCTGCTTAGCTCTTCTCTTAACAGCAAGTTCCTTTATAAGTGCCTTGATTGTGTCAGTATCACCTTTCTGTAATCTGAACACAGCACTGACAACTATATAATCCATAGCCGCTATACAGCTTGTTCTATAACCTAACTCAAGTTCGTCCCTGCTAAGGCTTATAAGCCTGCCGCTTCGGTCGAGTACATCGGCACTAACTATTATGTCTTTAATCTCTCCACCATATGCACCTGCATTCATTCTAACTGCACCGCCTACGCTTCCCGGTATTCCCGTTGCGAATTCAAAGCCTGCAAGTCCCTTATCTGCCAGCTTGTTACCGAGTCTTGACAACATCATTCCTGACATAACCTTTACAGTAACATCATCAATATATTCTACCTCGTCAAATGTATCTGAAAGCTGTATTACAACTCCTTTTATTCCTTTATCTGATACTAAAAGGTTGCTTCCGTTACCTATAACGCAGTATTCGATGTCTGATTTATTCAAAAATTGAATTAATGATTGTAACTCCTCAATAGAAGATGGCTGTACATAATAATCTGCACAGCCTCCAATTCTAAATGTAGTATGAATATTCATAGGTTCACCAGTTCTTACCTGTGTGTCACCTACAATTAATTTAAGATTATCTAACAGCTCATTGTTATCCATAAGCTTCTTACTCTCCAATCTTTTATATTAACCTAATGCCAGCTTGGCAGCTCCATACATACCTGCATCATTACCAAGTTCAGCCCTGACTATCTTAGTATTCTTGCACGCGTGAAATGCGTATTCTTTGTAATACTTAGCAACTCTTTCTATAAGATAATCACCTGCCGCTGATACTCCTCCGCCAATACATATAACCTCTGTATCAGTCATAGCAGAAGCACAGGCAATGCCTTTTCCTAAATATCTGCATACATAATCAACAACCTTTATGGCACACGAATCTCCTGATTTGGCTTCATCAAATACTGCCTTAGCAGATATATAAGGAAGTGCTCTAAGTGCCGATGGCTCATCGGTTGCATTTAACATTCTTGTCGCTGTTCTGACTATGCCTGTTGCTGATGCCACCTGCTCAAGACAGCCCTTATTACCGCAGTTACAGTATTCTGTCTCCTCCTCTACTATAGGCAGATGTCCTATCTCTGCCGCAGCACCATTGTATCCGCATATTGGCTTACCGTCAATTATAACTCCGCCGCCAACACCTGTTCCTATTGTAACTAATACAACGCTTGAATATGCTTTCGCACTTCCCATCCAGTATTCACCAAGTGCCGCCATATTGGCATCATTGCCAACTTTAACTTCATAGCCTGTCATATCTTTAAAAGTCTGTGCAACGTTAAATACACCCCAGCCAAGATTAACACATTTGTTGACTGTTCCATCTTCTCTTACTGCACCTGGAACACCTATTCCAACACCTTTAATCTCATCACAGCTTCGTCCTGCCGCTTTCACAAGCTCTGGAATATGTTCTTTAATGTCTGATAAAATAAGACTTCCACCCTCATCTTTCCTTGTTGGTATCTCATCCTTGTATACAAGCGTGCCATCTGTTGTGAACACGCCGCATTTGCAGGTTGTTCCACCTATATCAATGCCAAGAACTATATCCTTAAATAAACTCATCTTCATCATCACCCCTCATAAGGTTCTCTTGTACTCTTCTATATAACTCCTTAGCCGCATTGTAACCCATCTTCTTCTGTCTGTGGTTTACAGCCGCAGCCTCAACTATTACTGCAAGATTACGTCCTGGTCTTATTGGAAGCGAATGACACACTACTTTATTGCCAAGATATTCTGTGTATTCTTCTTCGAGTCCAAGTCTGTCATACTCCTTGTCCTTATTCCAGTCCTCAAGCTTGATAACCATATCAATCTCCTGAGTTTCCTTAACACTCTCTACACCGAAAAGTGTCTTTACATCAATAATACCAATACCTCTTAACTCTATGAAATACTTAGTAACTCCGGGTGCTGAACCAACTAATGTTTCATCACTTACTTTTCTAATCTCGACAGCATCATCTGTTACAAGACGGTGGCCTCTCTTTATAAGCTCAAGTGCTGCTTCACTCTTACCTATACCACTCTCACCTGTAATAAGCACACCTTCGCCATATACATCAACTAATACACCGTGTATTACTATACAAGGTGCAAGCTGTACTTTAAGCCATCTTATAACTTCTGCTGAAAATGAAGATGTTGACTCAGCAGACTTTAATATTGGAATCTGATATTTCTTTGCAAGCTCTATAATCTCTGCCTCCGGCTCTAAATTCCTACAGAAGATAAGGCAGGGAATATTGCTTGATAACAACTGCATATATCTTTCATAACGCTCTGTTTCTGAAAGGCTCTTAAGATAAGCATATTCTACATTACCTATAATCTGTATTCTGTCATTATCGAACTGGTCATAAAATCCGGTGAGCTGTAACGCTGGCCTGTTAAATTCTGGAACGTGAATCCATATTCCCTTAACATCAATATCAGGTGTAAGATTAACAAGATTCATCTTCTCGATTACCTTGAATAAATTAACTCTTTCTTTTCCGTTCATATCTACTCCAATCCTGCGCAATTATGCCACATTTTATATTTCATTGCCTTACTTAAGACTATATATCTTCTGACTATCTATTATTAATAGTTTAACACAGTGCAATTAATATTGAAAGACATTAAAATAACACATCAATGAAAATATTTGTATATGTTCTGCGCTACATTTTCTGTAATTCCTTCTGCCTCCATAAGCTCACTTACATTGGCATTACGGATTTTGTCAATATCAAGAAAATGTTTCATCAACGCTTTTCTTCTTGCTGGTCCGATTCCTTCAATCTCATCAAGAACTGAGCTTACCTGCTTCTTGCTTCTTAATGACCTGTGGTATTCTATCGCAAATCTATGTGCCTCATCCTGAACCCTTGTTATAAGCTTAAAACCTTCACTATGCCTGTCTATTGGAATTTCTACATTATTATAGTAAAGTCCCCTTGTGTTATGGTTATCGTCCTTAACCATACCGCATACAGGAATATTAATATGAAGTTCATCAAGAACCTCCAGTGCAATGTTCACCTGTCCTCGTCCACCATCCATCATTATAAGGTCCGGGTACACAGCAAAACCCCTTGTCTCTTCCTCACCTGCACGCTCTCTCATTCCTCTTGTAAAACGTCTTGTAAGTACTTCTCTCATACTCTTATAATCATCAGGCCCTTTGACCGTCTTAATCTTGAACTTTCTATAATCATTTTTCTTAGGTCTTCCGTCCTCAAATACAACCATTGAACCAACTGACTCAACACCACTTGTATTAGATATATCATAAGCCTCTGCACGCCTTATCGAAGCAAGCCCAAGCCAGTCTGCTATCTGCTTCATAGCACCTGTTGTCCTTTTCTCCTCAAGCTTAATCTTCTCTGCATCTTTAGTTAATACCATAAGTGCATTCTTATGGGCAAGTTCAACCATTTTCTCCTTATCGCCCTTCTTTGGCGTGATAATTGTAACTTTCCGCTTCTTCCTGCTTGAAAGCCAGTCGGCGATTGTACCAGCATCCTCAATCTCCTCCTGTGTCATTATCACATTGGGAATATATGGTGTTCCACCATAATACTGCTTCATAAATTCTGACAAAATGCCGCTTCTGCTGTCATTCGTTGCAACCTTCATATGGAAATGCTCACGTCCAAGAAGCTTGCCCTGTCTTATAAAGAATACCTGTACAACTGCATCTTCCGCGTCCATAGCGCACGCAATTACATCTCTGTCTGTTGCATCATCTGCTGTTATCTTCTGCTTCTGTGCGATCTGCTTAACGCTGATTAACAAATCCCTGTATCTAGCGGCTTCCTCATATTCCATACGCTCGGAACAATCCTGCATTTTATTCGTCAGCTCATTAATAATCTCAGAATAATTACCATTAAGGAAGCTTATTACTTTATCTATATTTTTTTTATATTCATCTTTGTTCACATAACCCTGACAAGGTGCATTGCACTGTCCGATATGGTAATTAAGGCATGGTCTGTCCTTGCCTATATCTTTAGGAAGTCTCCTGTTGCACGTTCTTACCTTGTAAAGCTTACAGAGCAGTTCAATTGTCTCCTTGACAGCACCTGCTGATGTGTACGGTCCAAAGAATTTGCCAGTTCCGTGCTTCATTGTTCTTGAGAATAACACTCTTGGAAATTCCTCTCCAATAGTAACCTTAATAAAAGGATAACTCTTGTCGTCCTTTAACATCGTGTTATATTTTGGTCTGTGTTCCTTTATAAGATTACATTCAAGCACCAGTGCTTCAAGCTCAGAATCTGTCACGATATACTCAAAATATGCAATATGTGAAACCATCTGGGCAACTTTTGCCGAATGATTTTTATTACTCTGAAAATATTGTCTTACACGATTTTTTAATATCTTAGCCTTGCCGACATATATAATTGTGTCGTGTTTATCGTGCATAATATACACTCCCGGCTTATCTGGGAGCTTCTTTAATTCTTCTTCTAGATTAAACATATAAGCCTCTTTAATTCTATATAATAACTCCTGCCACTAATATTACAAAATGGATATACATATGATACCATAATATCACAAATGTATATCCATTTTACCTTTATTATTTTACATTTACTCAGCCTCTGCCAAGCTTCAATGCCTTATGATTAAGCTCTCTGTATTTCTCTGGGACTATCTCATCTATTGCTTTATCCCACACCTCATATGGAATGTCTTTGAAATAATCTGATAATCTTCCCATAAGTACAATATTAACCGCTTTAGCTGAGCCTGCCTCTTCTGCTATTGACAGGAAATCTTTTGCATCGACCTTTGCACCTGCACTCTCAAGCTTTTCAATAATATTATCTGGATACTGCATAGCACCTGTAATTACCGGCATTGGGTCAACTTCCTGCGTGTTAGTTATTATCTGTCCGCCAATCTTTAAATATTCAATCCATCTTAACGCTTCAAGCTTCTCAAATGAAAGAATATAATCAGCCTCACCTTTATCAATAACTGGAGAATATACCTTATCTCCAAATCTTACATAAGTAACAACACTTCCGCCTCGCTGGCTCATTCCGTGTACCTCTGACACTTTAACATCATATCCCTGCTGCATAAGAACATAACCAAGCAGTTTACTTGCCAGAAGTGTTCCCTGTCCGCCAACACCAACAATCATAATATTCTTAACTGAATTACTCATACCTATTCCTCATTTCCGACATTATCAGATGCCCTGCCTAATTTCACATCAAGCAAATCTAATTTGAACAAATCGGACATCTAATACTTTTTTCTATTCCATTAACACCTAATATACATCGCCTTACAACATTATATTGCCTCGAACTTACACATCTGTGAACATACTTTACAGCCTATGCAGAGTGTAGGGTCAATATGTGCTTTCTTATCTTTAACTGCAATTGCTGGACAGCCTATGCTCATACACTGTTTACAGCCAACACATTTGCTTTCATCTACACTGATTGGTGGTTTATGTACTGTTCCTTTAATCATAACGCAAGGTCTGCGGCTTATAATAATAGATGGTTCTTTAGCTGCAAGCTCCTCTGTAACAGCTTCCTCAACTGCCTTAAGGTCATATGGGTCTACAATCCTTACTCTGTTAAAGCCCAATGCCCTGCATAATGCTTCAAGATCAACCTTTCCTGCTGGTTCACCACGAAGGTTCTTTCCTGTAGTTGGATTTTGCTGGTGTCCTGTCATTCCTGTAATAGAATTATCAAGGATAATCACTGTCGAATTACTCATATTATAAGAAATGTCTGTTATACCTGTCATTCCTGAATGAATAAATGTTGAATCTCCGATAACACCTACGCTGTTACTCTCTGCTTCCTCACCTATAGCTTTATTAAAGCCGTGAAGTCCTGAACAGGAAGCTCCCATACAGACATTCAAATCCATTGCATTAAGCGGTGCAACTGCGCCCAATGTATAACAGCCAATATCACCATATACCATACATTTTTTCTTCTTTAAAATGTAGAATATTCCTCTATGTGGCCAGCCTGCACACATAACTGGAGGACGTGCTGGAACATTTTCTTCTATAGTAATATGCTCTGGTTCTTTCATACCAAGACATTTTCTTACAAGGTTCTGGGAGAACTCGCCGCATATAGGAAATGTATCCTTACCAGCCACCTTAATTCCAAGCTGTTTGCAGTGATTTTCAATTATAGGGTCTAACTCTTCAAGAACAATAACCTTATCTACCTTCTGTGCAAAGTCTTTTATAAGCTTTTCTGGGAGTGGATTAATCATTCCAAGCTTTAATATGCTAACTTTATCACCTAATACTTCCCTTGCATACTGGTATGAAGTAGAGTCTGTGATAATTCCCACACTTGTATCCTCACCCATCTCAACTCTGTTAAGTTCTGTGCTTTCAGCATATTCTATCAATGCCTTAGTTCTCTCCTCAACCCTTATATGAGCATTTCTTGAGTTAAGTGTCATCATTACTTTAGCTGGGTCTTTTACATAAGGAACTCTATCCGGCTCAACTCTTTCCTCTGTATCAACTATGCTCTGTGAATGGGCTACTCTCGTGACCATTTTTAAAAGGACTGGTGTATTGAACTTTTCGGACATCTCAAATGCTTTCTTAGCAAATACTCTCGACTCCTCTGAGTCTGATGGCTCAAGCATTGGAAGCTTCGCCGCAATTGCATAATGCCTTGAATCCTGCTCATTCTGTGATGAATGCATTCCTGGGTCATCTGCAACACACACTACAAGTCCTGCATTAAGCCCCTGATAGGATATTGTAAATAATGGGTCTGCCGCAACATTTAAGCCTACGTGCTTCATAGCACACGCCGCTCTTACACCACCAAGTGTTGCTCCGTGAGCCACCTCTAATGCAACCTTTTCATTAGGTGCCCATTCACAATATATCTCATTGTAAGCTGCCGCCTCCTCTGTAATTTCAGTGCTGGGAGTTCCCGGATAACTTGATATAACCTTACAGCCCGCTTCATATAACCCTCTGGCAACCGCTTTGTTGCCTAACATTAACTCTTTCATACCTTTTCCTTCCATTATCTATAATCATATCTATATTGCATATTAATCTATAATTATATCTATATTGCATATTAATCTATAATCACGATTATGCTTTGTTCTCCATCGCAACAAGCTTATCTGCTCCATATATTTTACGAAGCTTTGGTTTCTCTATCTTTCCTGTCGCATTTCGTGGTATCTCAGCAAATATTATCTGCTTAGGTCTTTTATAACGTGGAAGCTCAAGACAGAACTTTTCGATTTCTTCCTCTGTACAACTGACTCCGTCTTTAATCTCTATAATTGCTGCTGTCTTCTCGCCTAGACGCCTGTCAGGAAGACCAATTACCGCCGCATCCTTTATCTTGTGAAATCTTCTTAAGAAATCCTCTATCTGCACAGGATATATATTCTCTCCACCTGATACAATAACATCTTTCTTCCTGTCCACAAGAAAATAAAAGCCATCTTTATCCTGCATAGCCATATCACCTGTATACAGCCAGCCGTCTTTTAATACTTCCTTTGTAGCAGCTTCATTTCTATAATAACAAGTCATAACTCCGGGTCCTTTAACACATAGCTCACCGACTTCACCCTGACAGACTTCATTATCATTCTCATCAACAATCTTACATTCCCAGCCATAACCCGGAATTCCAATTGCACCAACTTTATCTATATTCTCAACTCCAAGATGAACACAGCCCGGTCCAGTTGACTCTGACAAACCATAGTTAGTATCATATTGATGATTAGGAAAATATTTCCTCCACCTCTTAATAAGTGATGGTGGCACCGGCTGAGCACCTATATGCATAAGACGCCACTGCGATAAATTGTAATCTGATAACTTAATCTTTCCTGAATCCAATGCATCAAGAATATCCTGTGCCCAAGGCACTAACAGCCATACTATAGTGCAGTGTTCACTTGATACTGCTGACAATATCTGTTCCGGCTTCGTTCCTTTAAGAAGAACCGCCTTACTTCCTGCAACAAGACTTCCCATCCAGTGGAACTTTGCTCCTGTATGATAAAGTGGTGGTATACATAAAAATGTATCATCCCTGCCAGTAGAATGGTGCTTCTGTTCCATAACAGCCGCCTGTGTAAGGCTTTGGTGCTTATGAAGTATTGCTTTAGGAAATCCTGTTGTTCCTGATGAAAAATATATCGCACCATAATCATCTTCCGTTATCTTAACATCTGGCTCTTTACTTGAACAATCAGCAACAAGCTCGTGATAGCTTTCTGCAAAGCTTGGACAGTTGTCTCCTACATATATAAGAAGTCTTCCTCTTAATAATCTCTCAGCATTAACCTCTATTCTTCCAATGAATGCAAAGCCAAATACAATGACATCTACCTGTGCAAGTTCAGCGCAATAGTATATCTCATCTGAGTCATATCTGAAATTAAATGGCACTGCTATTGCACCTGTCTTTAATACACCAAAATATATTGGCAGCCATTCCAGGCAGTTATACATAAGAATAGCAACCTTATCCCCTTTCTTAACTCCACGGCTTATAAGCATATTGGCAAACCTATTGGCTTTCTCATTAAATACGCTCCATGTAATCTCACGCCTATATGGCATATTGGCACTTGGCTGTATTAAATCAAATTCTTTCCAAGTTGTTCTCCTTGTATCTTTCTCATCTGGATTTAGTTCAACCAAGGCAACTTCATCGGGGTATAACTCGGCATTTCTTATTAAATATTCTGTTACTGGCATAGCATTTTCCCTTCCATTATTGAATAAATATATGTACTAGCTTTCTTTAAAATACTACATATGTTCTACGGCTAAAATTCATATTTTATTTGATAAATTATCTTAATAAATAATAGAATACCACATTTTACACAAATAAAAAAGAGTTGCAAGGCAACTCTTTAGTCAATTATACCATTTCATCACTTATAATCTTTCCGTCACATATATTAATAATTCTGTTAGTGCTGCTGGCGATATTGATATCGTGCGTAACAAGAACAACCGTTTTACCCTGATTATTAATTTCTCTTAAAATATTAATGACTTCTTGTCCGGTGCTCTGGTCTAATGCACCAGTCGGTTCATCAGCAAGAATAATATCTGCATTAGTTACAAGTGCGCGTGCTATTGCCACGCGCTGTTGCTGTCCTCCCGACATTTTCTTTGGCAATTTATCTTTTTCTTCCACAATATTCAACTTTTTCAATTGTTCATTAATTATTCTTTTTCTATCTTTTCGTCTTATATTGTTAGCCAGCAACGGCAGCTCAATATTCTCATAAGCTGTATAATAATCCATTAATGCAAAATGTTGAAATACAAATCCTATATTCTTCTTTCTAAATCTATGTATGTCCAATTTATTCAATCGTGACACTTCTATGTCATCAACATAATAACTTCCGTCTGTAACACTATCCATACAGCCTATTATGTTAAGAAGTGTACTTTTACCACTCCCTGATGGTCCCATAATAGCTACAAACTC
>ULKU01030594.1_pt1 | contig 12086 bp, 10 predicted proteins | sample 1951221 | NCBI WGS metagenome assembly ULKU01 (sample SAMEA4835507, study PRJEB28245) | human gut metagenome | biome: gut microbiome; material: fecal sample | place: Denmark | collected 2008
TCACAGCCTGCTGCCGCAAGTTTATTGATTTGTGCCACTGTCGCAGCGATGTCCTCTGTCTTTGTATTTGTCATTGACTGAATCAGGATCGGATTACCGCCCCCGATCACTTTCGAACCGATTTTTACTGTTTTTGTTTTCACTGTACTTTCACCTCTACATGAAAATTTTTCGAATATCGTTAAACATTACAACCACCATCAAAAGCATTAAAAGCATAAGTCCTATAAAATGCACCATGCCCTCTTTGTCCGGATCAACCTTTTTCCCCCGGATCGCCTCAACGATCAGAAACACCAGTCGTCCACCGTCCAATGCCGGAAGCGGCAGCAGGTTCATAACACCAAGGTTTGCCGAGATCAGAATACAGATATAGAGCATTTGTAAAAATGCCGCATAATAACCGTAGGAAACACTCTCCTCATAGCTGTCACCGATCGCATCGACAAGCCCGACCGGACCACTCATATCATTTAAGGTAACACTGCCTGTGGCAAGCATTTTTAAGCTTCCAAACGTCGTATCGATCCAGTATTTTACCTCATATCCACTGTACAGAAGATTCTTAAACACATTTCCTTTCTCCACTTCACCGCCGACAAAACCATAGCGGTATCTGCCAAGTTCTTCATCATACAGCGGTGTCAGCTCTGCCGTATATCTTTTTCCGTCACGCTCATAAGTCACTTCCACGGTCTCCCCCGCATGGAACATGGAGTAAGAACTGACTTCCCGGTAAAAATGAATATGTTTTCCGTTCATTTTTACAATGACATCCCCCGCCTGCATACCTGCCTGTTCCGCTGCAAAGCCCTCGCTGACCTCTGTGATCTTAGGGACATCATATCCATTGCAGGAAAGAAGGATAAAAGAAAAGACAAATGCCATGATAAAGTTAAACACCGGTCCGGCGGCAACCACACTGATCCTTGCCCAGACAGACTTTTTGCCAAATGCCCGGTCATCTGTACTCTCGCCGTCTTCTCCCTCCATCATACAGGCACCTCCAAACGGAAGCAGTTTTAAGGAATATTTCGTTTCTCCCTTCGTCACGCCCAAAATCGTCGGTCCAAGTCCGAGACAGAACTCATTGACACGGATCCCATTTGCCTTTGCCAGTGAAAAATGTCCAAGTTCATGAAATATAATAATGATACTGAAGATCAATAATGCGATAATAATTTTCATCCGTTTTTAATTCCTTTCCATTCTGCCTCTAAGCCCATTTCTGCCCGATATATTCGTATACTGCCTGCTCTGTTTCTAATACCTGATCTAAAGTCGGATCGCTGATATATGCCACATGCTCCATGCAGTCCTCAATGATCTCCGTGATCTGCGGATAGCTGATCCTACGGTCTAAAAACATTGCCACTGCACGCTCGTTCGCCGCATTAAATACGGTTGGCTGACTGCCACCCTTTCTCATTGCATCGTATGCTAACGCCAGTCCCCGGAAGGTCTTTGTATCCGGCCGTTCAAACGTCAGACTTCCCAGTTCAAAAAGATCCAGTCTCTTTCCTGACATTTTTCTGCGCTCCGGATAATAGAGTGCATACTGGATCGGCAGACGCATATCCGGTGTTCCAAGCTGGGCAATCACTGCTCCATCCTCATACTGCACCGCAGAATGGATCACACTCTGCGGATGAACGACCACTTCGATCTGATCTAATTCCACACCAAAAAGCCATTTTGCCTCCATGACCTCAAGTCCCTTGTTGACCAGCGTCGAGGAATCAATTGTTATTTTTCTTCCCATCGACCAGTTCGGATGTTTTAAGGCGTCCTCCACTTTCATCTCTGCAAGATCCTCCGCGTTTTTTCCGCGAAATGGTCCGCCGGATGCCGTCAGAAGGATTTTTTCAATACGGTTGCTCTCATTGCCCTGCAGTGACTGGAAAATCGCGCTGTGTTCACTGTCCACCGGAAGGATCGGCACATGATATTCTTTTGCCAGCGGAATGATGATGTGTCCTGCCGTCACTAGTGTCTCTTTATTTGCAAGTGCAATTTTTTTGCCAGCCTTGATTGCTGCAACTGTCGGACGGATCCCCATCATGCCAACGATCGCGGTAACTAAGATCTCACTCTCCGGATGAACTGCGACTTCAATCAGTCCTTCCATCTTTGAAACCACTTTTGTGTCCGTATCCGCAATTTTAATCTTTAATGCTTCTGCGGCTTCCTCTTTGAAAACACATACCAGTTTCGGGGAAAACTCCCTGATCTGCTGCTCTAATAATGTAATATTACTTCCTGCCGCAAGTGCAACGACCTCGATATCTTTCTGTTCTCTTACGATATCAAGTGTCTGTGTTCCGATTGAACCTGTCGAGCCTAAGATTGCTATTTTTTTCATACAAATCCTCTTTTCTAAGCAACTTGTTGCGAAGAGGCGACGAGAATCTCAAATTCTCGGAGGCATGTTTTTTATGCCTTGCCATCAAAGCTATTTGTTTTGCTCAGAAACAAATAGCCGTGCGAAAAATAAGCTATCAAGCTTATTTTTCACACTAATATCCTCTGTTTACAATACAATAAAATTTGCTGCAAGAAAATAAATCATCGGCGCCGTAAAAATCACACTGTCAAAGCGATCCAGGATACCGCCGTGTCCCGGGATCAGTTTTCCATAATCCTTGATCTCATAGTTTCTCTTGATTGCAGACGCAGTCAGATCACCTACCATGGAGATCAACGCTCCAACCGCACTGATCGCTGCCATGATCCATACATGCTGTGTGGTAACACCCATCGCATTTTTAAAGATCATGCCATAGATCACAGTTAAAAGTGCAGCACCGACCACTCCACCGATTGCTCCTTCCACAGATTTTTTCGGACTTAACTTCGGAGACATTTTATGTTTTCCAATCAGCATACCAACACAGTACGCACAGGTATCACATCCCCAGGAGCACAAAAAGATCAGCCATACGATATAGGCACCCGCGGTGAGCATTCTCGTCTGATATACATAAGAAAGCATCACAGCCACATAAAACACACCGAAAAATACAGCTAACATCTGCTCCGTCTTATATTTCGGATAAGTAAATACATAAACAAACATCAATGCCATCAGGAATCCTAAAACGACTACCATAAGATCCGGCAGAAATGCCCATTTCAGATTACAGTAAAATACGGTCGCCGCAAGATACCCCACGATTCCCGGCAGTTCTTTTTCCACATGAAAAATGCGGAATAACTCAAACATTCCTATATAGGAAATAAGTAACGTCGAAAAGAGTAACACATCTCCCCCCGTGATAATAAGTACTAACGCGGCTGCCACCAACACGATGCCGCTCAACAGTCTTGTCTTAAACATATATGAAAACCTGCCCTTTCTTCTTTCGGTCTATTTCGCTTCCTCTGCCAGTCCGCCAAATCGTCTGTCTCTCTTATTATACGCTTCCACAGCTTTTTCTAATTCCTCTTTTCCAAAATCCGGCCATGGCACATCGGTAAAATAAAATTCACTGTACGCAAGCTGCCATAACAGATAGTTCGAAAGGCGCTGCTCCCCGCTTGTGCGTATCAAAAGATCCGGATCCGGAATTCCTGCAGTATCCAGATATGAGGCAAACAGATCTTCATTTAATTCCGAAACCTGCCTTGTACCATTCTCCATATCCTGACACATTTTTTTCATTGCGCGGATCATTTCATCCCTGCTTCCATAATTGATGGCGATCTGCAGGTTCAGACCATCATTTTTTGCAGAAGCTGCTTCCAGCTCCACGATCTGTTTCTGGAACCGGGCACTCAAACGTGTGGTATCCCCGATCACGCGTACACGCATATTATTTTTATCTGCTGTTTTAATACAGTTCTTCAGATAACTTTCCAGCAGCTTCATGAGTGCTGCCACCTCTCCCTCCGGTCTGTTCCAGTTTTCTGTCGAAAAAGCATACATAGTCAGATATTTAATTCCCATATCATGTGCTGCTTTGCAGACTGTTTCCACATTTTTTGCCCCAACCGTATGACCATAGTTTCTGGGCATTCCCTTACTTTTTGCCCATCTTCCGTTCCCGTCAAGGATAATTGCTACATGCTGCGGAATTTTCATTGTAATCACCACGCCTTTCCATAACCTGCATACTTTGTGCCTGCATTCATTCATAAAGTGAAAATGAGGACACGCCATTGTCATGTCCTCACCTCTATGTTCTATACAAAAATCCCTAAACTGTCAGGATCTCTTTTGTTTTTGCCTCAACAGCCTTGTCGATCTCAGTGATATATTTATCTGTCATTTTCTGTGCGCCGTCCTCTAACTCTTTCACTTCGTCCTCGGACACATCGGCAGACTTGCTTAATTTCTTGAAAGAATCATTGGCATCACGACGGATATTACGGATTGCTACTTTTGCATTCTCGCCTTTTTTCTTAACATCCTTTGCCAGTTCTTTACGTCTTTCCTCAGTGAGTTCCGGGAAAAGAAGACGAATCACTTTTCCATCATTTGTCGGATTGATTCCAAGATCTGACGTTAAGATCGCTTTCTCGATTTCTTTTACCATAGAAGCTTCCCATGGCTGGATCTGAATCATTCTCGGTTCCGGAACATTGACGTTTGCCACCTGCTGAATTGCAGTCGGTGTTCCATAATAATCAACTTTTAACTTATCAAGGACATGCGGATTGGCACGTCCTGCACGGATGCTTCCGAACTCCTCTGACAGGTTATTCATTGTTTTCTGCATTTTTTCATCAAACTGAACTAATCTCTCATCCATATTTTTACTCCATACCTTTCACGGTTCTTTGTTACACGGTTACTTTTGTACCGTTAAAATCGCCAGTCATGGCTTTTACAATGCTGTTTTCCTCGTTCAGTCCAAAAACGAACATCGGCATTTTATTTTCCATACACATGATCGACGCAGTCAGGTCAACCACTGCAAGTTTACGATCGATCACTTCCTGTATGGATACTTCGCTGTATTTTACAGCAGAAGGATTGATCTTTGGATCACTGTCGTAGACACCATCGATTGCTTTTGCAAGATAGATGCCCTCTGCCTCCATCTCAATCGCACGGAGCACAATGCCTGTATCTGTGGAGAAATACGGATGTCCGGTTCCTCCTGCAAAAAATACGACCATTCCTTTTTCAAAATACTTATTTGCACGATCCTTTGAAAACAGTTTTGTCATGCTTCCACACTCAAATGGTGTCAGGATCTGTGTTTTCATTCCAACGGAACGGAAAATTTCAGAAACATAGATACAGTTCATAACTGTTGCAAGCATTCCTATCTGGTCTGCCTTTGTACGGTCGATGGTTTCACTGGTTCTTCCTCTCCAGAAATTACCTCCGCCGATCACGATGCCGACCTGGATGCCCTGATCTGTAATCTGTTTTACCTGTCTTGCCACTTCTGTGACAGTCGGTTCATCAAATCCGGTATGTTTTTCACCGGCTAAAGCTTCACCGCTTAATTTTAAGAATACTCTCTTCATATTCGATTACTCGTTTCCTTTCTGAGCATTACCATTGAACAGGCTCTGTACATCCACGTCAGAATAGCACTGTGAGCAGAATCCTTCGATTACCGCACCATTGTTGATCTGTACAGAACGTGATTTGATGTTACCCATAACAACCGCGGATGTATCCACAACAACCGGTCCCTGTACATCAATATCACCTTTGATGGCTCCGGCAATCACTGCAGAAGTAGAGGTCACATTACCGATGATCACAGAACCAAGACCGATCTTAATGGTTCCTGTACTGACAACCTCTCCCTCAATCTTTGCAGCGTCTGCAAAAAATTCAGATGCACTGCTGTTTCCATTTACAACGCCGGTTACAACTAATTTGCCGTTGCATCCCACATTTCCTTCTACCTGTCCTCTTACATCCAAGGAACCGTTTGATACAATATCACCTTTGATGATCGTTCCCTCTGTGATTACGGATACCTCATCAGATACCGGTGCGCTCTGGTTATTAGTTACAGGTGCTGTTGTATTGTCAGCCATTTTTCTTTCCTCCTGGGTTGCTTTTGTAATATTTGAAACTGTTTCATTTCTTTCTGGTTCAGGTACAGATGCAGGCACAGGTACTGCTGCTCTTTCTGTCGGGGCACTTGCATTCCTTGCTGCCATCTCTGCGGCGCTTCTTGCTGCAGCAACTTTCTCAGCTTCCTGCTTTGTCACCTGTTCTAACAGACCATCCAGCTTGGAAAGTTCTGTCTCAACATCCACTTCGCCTTCTAACGTATTAACCTCAACGTCATCTTCGTTTGTTCTGGTTTCCAGGTTGTCATCTGCAGGCATCAGTTCATTGACTGCCTGTGAGAAGTCATCTTTAAAATCCTTGAAAAATCCCATGTTCATTCCTCCATTTATTCTCAGTTATTCCACTGTGTCTGCTTTCACATACTGAATAACCTGTGTATCTTCATCAATCGGTAATATTTGTGCGCCCATTCCCTCTAAAGCTTCAATCAAAGGTCCTAAAGCTTCTACCGTTGCTGACTTATCCGTTCCGTCATGCAGTAAAACCACCGACGTTTTATATTTTACTACATCATCTGTCACATTTTCAACTATTTCCTCAGAAGTATATGCGGTCGAGGCGCCATCTCCTGCCGATACATTCCAGTCATAATAAATAATTCCCTGTGTATTAAGATAATGAATAAAGTAATCCATCGGTACGTTACTGATGAGATTGCTGCTTCCTCCCGGAAAACGATAGTAAAGACTATCCACTCCTGTGGTCTGTTTCAAAAAATTCTTCAATGTCATATAATCCTGTTCGAACGCATCTTCCGACTGGTAAATCACACTATACTGGTTGGAATACGAATTCATGCCAAGTGTATGTCCCTCATCCACAATACGTTGATAGACAGAAAGCATTTCTTCATCCTGGTTTCCATTCACAAAAAAAGTAGCTTTTACGCCATATGCCTGCAACACATCCAGAATCTCAGATGTGTGTTCCGACGGCACATTATCAAACGTTAAGTATACTTTATGTATATCTCCCTCCGATGCCAGATTGTCCTCATCGGAAATCCCGGATGCAGGAGGTGTTACTTTATCCCATGTCATCTCCGTCTGCATCTCTTCTGTTGTCTCTGTCTCCTCTGCTATCACACCACTATTCAGATCTGCGGCCGCTCCGGCATTAATCTGATCCGTGTTCTGCTCACTGCTGCTTGTCACCAGCTGATCCAGCTTATGTTCCAGCGACGTCATCTTCACAAATAGCACCACAACCAATATCATGGACAGAACGATCCATCCTGCCACAATCAGTATGATACTGTATCGGATTTTCGTGATCCGCTTTCTCCGCTTTCTCTGGTAATTCAGTACTTCTGAATCTTTATCCTGCATACAATACCCCCAAGGTAATCGTTAGTACCTATCTATTGTAACACATTTTTCTATTTTTCAAATAAAAAAGCGCAAAAAAATTGATTAATTTTTTCGCACTTTTTTTATTATTGTCTGATTATTTTTATTTCTATTGTACTATTTTATTTTCCAAGTATGTTTGCAATAAAAAAACCGCCAATAAAGAGTAATATTCCAAGCAGCAGCTGTCCAAAACCGATAGAAACGATATTCATCCCGGATAACACTGCAATCGGCGATGAAGTGACCAGCCCCATAATTGCAAAATACGTTTTCCTCTCCTGTTTCTTCAATAAATATTCCACAAGTTTTGATACAAGAAATATTCCAAGCACCACACCGATACCAAATGGGATGAGCACTGCTGCACAGGCGAACAGCTCCTCCCACTTAAGAGCCGGTAATGCTGCCAAAAAACCGCTGATTCTGTTTATGATCGGCGTATAATATCCCAGAGACATCAACAGCATTGAACCACTGACCCCGGGAATCACCATCGTTGCCGCAGCTACCGTTCCAACCACAAACAGCGAGATACTGTTTTTTATTCCCGGCTCTAAGGCAACATCTGTTCCCTGTTTCCAGAACTGCATCCAGACGACCAGACCAAAAAACAAAACAAACAGCAGCGTCTCTGAAAATGTGATCCGCTTTCCCATGATTTTGGGCAGCAATAGCGGTACTCCGCCAAAGATCAGTCCAATAAACAGCATTGCCGTCTCAAATGGAAATTCCAAAAAGAAATACCCGATTGCAAATGACAGTCCGCCGATTCCAATCAGCATGCCAATCGCATAGGGAAGCAAAAGCTTTACGCTCTTCCAGAAATGTTTTGGCATTCCCGTTACCGCCCCGATCACATCCCCATAAATCCCCATAGAAACCATCATGGTTCCTCCGCTGACACCCGGAATGATATTGGCAACACCAATTGCAATTCCGCGCAGCACCTCTTTTAAAAATGACATATCCATCCTCCAAATCCTGTTATTCTGCCAATCTTACTTCTGTCATCTCTTGTGCAATGTTTAATGCATGATCTCCGATTCTTTCAAAATCCGTGAGCATTTCCGTGTAGAGAACACTCCCTTCACCCGATGCCGTTCCTTCCTGTATCCGGTGCATCATACGATTTCTATAATCCTCTGTCATGTCATCCATCTTTTGTTCGAGTGCTGAGACACGGCTTAATTCGTCGAGTGCCTCCATATTTTCATTTAAAAGCAAAGTCAGAAGTTCTTCGCAGGTCTGCTGCATCTGCAGGATTTCTTCCCGTACTTCCTGTGAAAACCTGACATCTTTTTCTTTCAGCCACTCTGAATATCCACAGATATTCATTGCATGGTCGCTGATTCTTTCTACGTTACTGGTCACTTTAAAATAGGCACTTAAAATCCTGCTCCCCCGTGTATTGGACTCATGCGCCATATTTGTGGATATGTACTTGGAGATCTCCCGGTTTAAAAAGTCCACATACTCTTCTTTTTCTTCCACTTTTGGAATAAACCCGTCATCACAGTTTAAAAATGCCGTAAAACTGTCTGAGACATTTTTCTTTGCAATCTCAAGCATTCTTGCAATCTCTTTGTGTGTCAGTTCAAAATTGATCGCTGATACACCAATTTTTCCCTCTGTCACCGGTTTTGTATTTTTTAAATATTTTAAATACATCCCTTCCTCAGGCTCGTCCACGTCCGGCAGAATTTTTTCTGCCAGTTTTGCCAATAGATTTCCTGCCGGTAACAGCAATATCGTTGTTACGATATTAAACAGCGTATGCATGTTGGCGATCTGCGCAGCCGGATTTGCCGGTGTAAATCCCCCAACCCAGGATGTCAGCGGTGTCAGCATACAGAGTATGGTAAAAACTGCAGTTCCTATGATATTAAACGAAAGATGGAGGATTGTCGTCCGCTTTGCGTTCCGCCCTGTACCAATGGACGCTAACACTGCCGTGATACAGGTACCGATATTTTGTCCAAACAGTACATACACCGCCCCGGAAAAAGAAATCGCCCCACTTGTTGCAAGTGCCTGAAGGATTCCGACCGATGCCGATGAAGACTGGATCAGTGCTGTAAAAATGGCACCTGCCATAATTCCAAGCAGTGGATTTGAAAACTTCGTCATCATATCAATGAATGCTTTGGAATCCCGCAGCGGCATCATTGCGGTGCTCATCATTTCCATTCCGATAAAAAGAACACCAAGACCAGCTAAAATACCTCCTATGTTTCTTACCTTCGGCTGTTTTAGAAAAACAACCAGCACAACACCCAAAAATGCTATAAACGGTGCGATTGCTCCGGCATCAAGTGCGATCAGCTGTCCCGTGATCGTCGTACCGATGTTAGCACCCATGATCACTCCCACCGCCTGTCGCAGTGTCATCATTCCGGAATTAACAAAACCTACTACCATGACTGTTGTCGCGGAGGATGACTGTATGATCGCAGTGATCACTGCTCCGACTAAAACACCCAGATACCGGTTTGTAGTCAGGCGTTCTAAGATCTGTTTCATTTTGTTCCCGGCAGCAGCCTCCATCCCCTGGCTCATCATATTCATTCCATACAGAAAAAGCGCCAAGCCTCCTAACAATGATGCAAATTCTTTTGCTCCCATTTTATCCCTCTTTTTTTCGTTATTACGGCATTTTTCTGCTGTCCCTGCGGGCGCTTTACTGCCGCTTTGCCACATACTCACTCAACATATCAGACGTATATTTTACCGTCAACCGGGATATCGGATTCTTAACGCTTCCTGTATTGTTTTTATGAAGTTTTTGTCAATTTTGTGTAAACAATAGAATGTTATGCCTTCAGCAGAACGACTGCTGTTTCAAGGCTCTCTAATGTAATATGATCTGCATCTGCCAGTTTTCTCCTTCCGGCATTTGACAGCAAAAGTTTTTTGGCAGTTCCAGGCAGTGGCAGACTTACTGCCTCTTTTCCGTAATTTGCTGCCACGAGTATTTTCTGTCTGTTTTCTTTACCCATACGCATAAATCCAAACACTGTATCCGTATCTTCGTAAACCGGCTCTACATTTCCATAGACAAATGTTTCTTCGTATTCCGGTGATTTGCGCAGTGTAATCAGTTCTTTATAATAGGAAAGTACAGAGTCCGCCCTTCCCTCCTGCTCACTGACATTGATCTCTTTATAATTCGGATTCACTGCAAGCCACGGAGCATGTGCGCTAAAACCTCCATTTTCATCTGCACTCCACTGCATCGGTGTGCGCGCATTATCCCTGCTGTTTTCATAGCAGCATGCCAACGCTTCTTCTTTTGTGCAGCCCGCGTCGATTGCAACCTGATACTGATCTTTTGTACTGATATCATCATATTCTGAAATATCATTTCTATGACAGTTTGTCATGCCGATTTCCTGTCCCTGATAGATAAACGGAATTCCACGCAGCAGAATCGAAGTCGTAGCAAGCATTTTTTTGCCCATTTCATTCTGCGCATATTCCGGAAGATAACGGCTTGCACCTCTCGGCTCATCATGATTTTCAATGATATTTGCCTTGAATCCAATCCCCTCCATCTCCTTCTGGGATGCAAACAGAACCTCTCTCCACCGCTTAAAATCCACCGGTTTGCTGTCATACCAGCCATGTTCCCCGTAAGTCAGCTCAAGCGCGGAGAAATCAAACATACTTGAGAAATGCCCATCATCTCCGACAAACTCCTGCAGTTCGTCCTCTTTCATATTAAAGACTTCGCCGACGGTAAAAGCATCATATTTCTCGAAGGTCTCATGTTTCATCTCCTCTAAAAATTCTCCGACGCCGTCCGTCTCCTCAACCATTTTTACACAGGATACCAGACCATCATCCCCATCGGGTTCATAGGACGGGAAACTCGTATCTTTCTTGATATTAATGATTGCATCGATGCGGAATCCGCCAAGTCCCTTATCTAACCACCAGTTGATCATTTTATAGATCTTGTCGCGGACTTCTTTATTCTCCCAGTTCCAGTCCGGCTGTTCTTTTGCAAACATGTGCAGATAATATTTATCTGATCCCGGCACCGGCTCCCACGCTTTTCCGCCAAAATAAGAACGGTAGTTGCTCGGCTCTTTTCCATCTATTCCTTTTACAAAATAAAAATAATCGGCATATGGCCCGTCCGGGTCGGCCAGCGCTGCCTTAAAGTATTCATGTTCACTGGAACAGTGATTTACCACGAGATCCATCACAATATACATATCGCGCTTTTTCGCCTCGGCAAGCAGCTCATCAAACTCTTCCATGGTTCCGAACTCTTCGGCGATTTTATAGTAATCAGATATGTCATACCCCTGATCAACAAACGGCGATTTGTAGATTGGAGAGAGCCAGATGATATCAATGCCAAGTTCTTTTAAATAATCCAGTTTTGAGATAATTCCTCTCAGATCACCAATGCCGTCTCCGTTTGTATCCAGAAAACTCTTTGGATAGATCTGATATGCTACCTTGTCATGCCACCATTTTCTTTTCATTTTTTTCCTCCTGACACATTTTATTTCAATATTCTTTTTTATATTTTTTGCATAATTCTGTTTTCTTTTTCAGCTGATGTAAATATTATATTTGATTTTTATTCGTTTTTCTTGCATTATGGTTGGATAATATTGTACAATACTGCTATCATAGTTGCCCGACAAATGCTGGTTTGTTTATGAAATAAATCGCCCGTC
>ULKU01024644.1_pt1 | contig 11704 bp, 9 predicted proteins | sample 1951221 | NCBI WGS metagenome assembly ULKU01 (sample SAMEA4835507, study PRJEB28245) | human gut metagenome | biome: gut microbiome; material: fecal sample | place: Denmark | collected 2008
TAAAAAACCTTATCTAAATGACATTGATTCATCAATATTAACTCCAAAATATTTCGATAACTTGATTAACTTATCAATTGACGGTTCTGATTCTCCATTTTCCCATTTTGACACCGCTTTATCTGAAACGCCGACAAGTACACCCAACTGATATTGAGACAGGCCTTTTCTCTGTCGTAGTGTACTGATAAAATTTCCAAAACTATAGTCTCTCATACTTATCCTCCGCTACTTGCTAATTACATTTTACACCAAAATAGTTCATTTGCAATTTGTTCATATCGAATTAAAGTAGATTTTTGTTGTTCGAAGCAATTGCGATTACGATTATCACGAAACTGCGTGACTATTCACTTTTATTTGATAACAAAAAAGAGAGCCACAGAGTGACTCCCCCAGTGCAGTCCGGAAACATACACCTCATTCAATACAGATAATATACAAGATTATTATAAAAATGCAAGCACAATCAAATAATAGCCTCTACTTTCGCATCTGCGGCACCTGTGCCAAGATCACTGCGGTGAACACAAGCACGCAGCCAACGATTTCCCGCGGTGCTAACACCTCATGCAATACGACGAATCCACCGAGCACTGCAAATACAGATTCCAGACTCATCACGATGGATGCAACTGCCGGATCTGCATATTTCTGTCCTGCAATCTGAAGCGTATATGCGATACCGCTCGAGAAGATACCCGCATACAGGATTGGGGACCATGCGGCGGCAAGATCACTCCATGCCGGCTGTTCGAAGATTGCCATGCAGATCAGGGATAACACACCGTTCGTAATAAACTGGATGCACGAGATCTTCACACTGTCACAGTCGTTAAAATGATCGACCGTCAGGATATGTCCGGTGAAGCAGACTGCACACAGAAGTCCGAGCAGATCCCCAAAATACAGATTATCGATACCGCCGGACATGCACAGCATGTACATACCACCAAGGCAGACAAAAACTGCCACATATACGATCTTATGTAATTTCTTCCCGAGTAATCCGGATACGATTGCAACCATAACCACATACGTTGCGGTGAGAAACCCCGATCTGCCGGAGCTGGCCACGCCTTCCGGATATGCCGCGATACCACTCTGCTGCAGATTCGTTGCGAAAAACAACACACAGCCACAGAGGATACCACCGATCACGGTCCGTTTTATACTTTCTTTTTCGACTGGTTCTCCACTTACCTTTGCTTTCTGCTTCTTCATTCCCGTGCGAGCGAGAATCAACAACGCAAGAAATGCCGCTCCAACTATGGAGCGGCTTCCGATAAATGTAAATGGTTCAATCTGATCAGATGCTGTTGTCTGTGCCACAAACGTCGTTCCCCAGAAAAACGCGGCAAACAACAACATAATACTTCCTTTTGTCTTTTTCATTTCAAGCCTCTTATTCTGCATCAATTGGATCTTTCTTTTTCTCAACTGCCTTGATCACCTGCAACACAACATACAGTAAAATCAGACCGATTACCAGCGGAATCACAGGACTCTTCATTACTCCCGGAAGTCCCTTGCTATTACCAAAGAATCCGGCAATAATATATGTGACGAACGATACAAGTGCGACTGTAATCGCATATGGAAGCTGTGTGCTTACATGATTGATGTGATTACACTGTGCACCTGCGGATGCCATAATTGTCGTATCCGAAATCGGGGAACAATGGTCTCCACATACGGCACCTGCCATACATGCAGAGATGGAAATGATCATCATCGTTGCGTTTGTTCCCTCGAATGCATTTACAACGATCGGAATCAGCATACCGAAGGTTCCCCATGAGGTTCCGGTTGCAAACGCAAGGAAGCATGCAATGATAAATACAAGTGCCGGCAGGAAACTAAGCAACGCATCCGGCGTACTCTTCACGAGCTCTGCCACAAATTCTTTTGCGCCAAGGCTGTCTGTCATCGCCTTCAATGTCCAGGCAAATGTCAGAATTAAAATTGCAGGAACCATCGCTTTAAATCCTTCCGGAATACAAGACATGGATTCGCTGAATTTCAATACGCGGCGGAACATATAATAGATAATCGTAATCACAAGTGCAAAGAAGCTGCCATACATCAATCCAACCGATGCATCACTGCCCGAAAATGCTTCTACAAATCCAACGCCTGAGAAAAATCCACCACTGTAAATCATGCCGATGACACAGGCTGTAATCAGAACGATCATTGGGAATACAAGGTCAATCACTTTCCCCTTTGTCTCAACGACTTCATTTTCCGCGTTTGCATATGGACGGTCCGGTGTCGTGTAGATATCGCCCTTCAAAGCGTTCTTCTCATGCGTCCGCATCGGACCATAATCAATCTTTCTAACGATCAAAACAATCATAAATATAATCGTGAAAAGCGCATAATAGTTATACGGAATTGCACGGATAAAGATGGAGAATCCGTCCTCTCCCTCTACGAATCCGGCTACTGCTGCTGCCCATGATGAAATCGGAGCAATGATACAGACCGGAGCTGCTGTCGCATCAATGATATACGAAAGCTTCGCACGCGATACCTGATGCTTGTCTGTCACAGGACGCATCACGCTTCCAACTGTCAGACAGTTAAAATAATCATCAATAAAGATCAAAACACCGAGCGCAACTGACGCTAACTGTGCGCCAATCCGCGTCTTGATATGGGCGCTTGCCCATCGTCCGAACGCTGCCGAACCACCGGCTTTGTTCATCATACAGACCATAACACCGAGTATTACAAGAAATACCAGAATACCCATGTTATATGAATTGGTCAGCACGCGGACGATTCCGTCTTTGAATACATGGTTTACGGTTGCTTCAAATCTGAAGTTGGACCAGAACAGTCCACCGATCACAATTCCTAAAAAGAGTGAACTGTAAACCTCCTTTGTAATGAGTGCCAGCACGATTGCCACGACCGGCGGGATTAATGCCCAGAATGTTGCGTACATCTGTGGCACGTAATTTGCGATTTCTTCCATCTTCTCTCCTCGTTTTCTTTCTTATTGTCTGCCGCCCATATTCAGTCGGCGACATGGTATCTGGTGCATCTTACAGCATGGATGCACGAAGCTCTTCCCCTGTTTTATTCACAAGGTAAGCCGGTGCAATATCAAATACGGTCTTGCAACCGCTTGCTCCCTCATTTGCAAGTCTGTGAGCCGCTCTTGCATAAGCAATCAGTACGCTGGATGTAAACTCAGGGTTTGAATCAAGCTTCAGGCTGTACTCGATGATATGCTTGTTCTCCTTGTTCCAGCCGGTCACACCGCTGCGGAGTACAAATCCACCATGTGGAATTCCGCTGTGGTTTGCCTTCAGCTCTTCTTCCGAAATGAAGTGAACCGTTGTATCGTAATCTGCGAAATAGTTCGGCATTGTCTTGATTTCTTCCTCAACTTTTGCCGCATCTGCGCCCTCTTCAAGCACTACGAAGCACTCTCTTGTATGCTTCTGTCTTGTTGTAAGCGCCGGATTCTCGCCGTTACGAACTGCCTCAAGTGCGGATTCTACGGGAATCGTATACTGCTTGGCATCCTTGACACCTGCGATACGACGGATGGCATCGGAATGTCCCTGACTGACACCCTTGCCCCAGAATGTATAATCATTTCCCTCCGGAAGCAATGCATTTCCGTACAGACGGTTGAGTGAGAACATGCCCGGATCCCAGCCAACGGAGATAATTCCGATATGTCCGCTTGCTTTTGCACTTGCGTCCACATTCGCAAAATGCTCCGGGATTCTTGCATGTGTATCAAAGCTGTCGATCACGTTGAAATATTTTGCACATTCCGGTGTCTGCTCCGGAAGATCGGTTGCGCTTCCGCCGCACAGAATCATAACATCGATTTTATCCTTCCAGTCTGCCATGTCCTTTACGTTGCACACCTTGGCTGTCTGGTTCTTAATAACCAATTCATCAGGATTTCTTCTTGTAAATACGGCAACTAATTCCATATCATCGTTCTGGTTGATGGCTGCTTCTACGCCGCGGCCGAGATTTCCGTATCCGTAAATTCCGATTCTCGTCATTTTGTTTTCCTCCTTATTCTATCTTGTTGCTGCAAAATGCATGTAATTCCACTGTGTATGTATTGCAATTAGAATTCATTCCTATGCGATGTATTGAAACTAAGAAGCACTAAATGTTCTGATATATGTATCTTACCCGGACGAAACCGTCGCCAATTCGCCATCCATGGCTCAGTGGCGACTTGATTGAACATCGTGTTCAATCATTTCTAATTTTTTGACAGAACATTAAGTGCTTCTAAGTTCCAAACATATACATAGTTCATGAATTGTAATTGCAATACATACATATTATATTTCATACGCATTTTGCAATAGCAAGATAAATTACATAATCCAATTTACTTTATCATACTTCGTTGCTTTTCACAACAAAATTCCGCTAAATCGTATCTTTTTGTACCTTTTCGTATGATTTTCGGGGTTATTCTTTGTTTTGTTGTTCGGTTGATGTGGTGGTGCTTGTTGTGGTGTTTGTTGATTTCCTGCCGTACACATAGCCGTAAAAATCGGTGTTGATGACCTCATCGGACATGTAAAGTTTCGTTTCGACTTCCTTGATCTTATCGTCGATGTAGGATTGTGAAACTGTTTTTTCGTCCACATAGTAGGTCACTTCTCCGGTCTTCGTGTTATAGCCAATCTTGTCTGTCTTGAAGCTATGGTCGGCAAAGATGACGAGTTCTTCCGAATCGGACAGGATATCATGTCCTGCGAGTATGCGTGAATCGTATGTCACGCCAAGTAAATTCAAGACAGTCGGAAGGACATCTACGCTTGCGCAGAGCTTCTTGACATGAACCGGTTCTTCCATAGATGCAGACCAGATGCCAAGGCAGGAATGATGTTTTTCAAATGCATCATCGGATACATTCTTGCCTGCAAGCGCATCGTAGCCGCTGTCTGTCAGTCCATATGGATAATGGTCCGGTGTCACAATGAACACGGTCTTCTCCAGCTTTCCGGCTTCATCCAGCTTGTCGATCAGATCCTCTAATGCTTTATCGAGCTCCATCTGTGCAGCAATATACGCCACCGCGTCTTCCGGCAAGTCCATTCCTTCTGTGCATTTTTCTGCTTCCTCACGGTTCTTCAGGCACATGGCATTGTAATCGTAATTATATGGAAGATGCCCACTGAATGTCATAAAATACATCAGAAACGGTTCTTCGTTAATAAACTCCTTGTATACTGCCTCGATCGTATCATAATCGGAATATGTCACATAGCTTGGGATATCCAGACCATAATCGATTGCCTTGAAATCATATCCCATATTCGCATGTGTCTCACTCCGGTTATAATAATAGAAGTCAAAGTCGTGGTATGCTTTGCTTGTGTAGCCTTTCTCATTCAATGCATTGCCAAGTGCATACGGCTGATATGTATCTGCTGACTTATAAAAGCTCCACTCTGAGGAACACGGATACTGTCCCAGACAGTCTACAAATTCTCCGTCAATCGTACTGTGATACCAGATCGGATTATAGTAATTTTCAAATACAAAGCCGTCATTCATGATCTTATAAAGCGTCGGTGTGCAGTTCTCGTAGATACCGTATTTGCACAGGCTCTCCGCGGTAATGCAGACAACATTATACCCTTCGAACATACCCGTATATTCGTTCTGCATGGTCGGTGTCTGCTGCGCGCAATAAGCGGACAGATTCTTCAACTGCTCATCCTCGGCTGCCTGATACAGCTTCTTAAAATCAACTGCCGGATCAACCTGTTCCACATACGCAGGTGCTGCATCCGTATCGGTTGCCGTAGCTTCCATTGCATCACTTTCGGTTGCCGTCACATCATCTGGCTGCATATCTGTATCATCCAAAGTGAATGTCACATTTTTCTTTCCCCCGGTGAGCATCGTCTGCGCATCCCGCACGGTCGTCACACATACGCCGAGCTTGTTCATCGAAAGCTCCAGAACATACTGGTTGTGGAACAACTGATACGGCGAATACATCGCGCGTCCCTGCACATTCAGCAGAAGGATGGAAATGGCGCACAGGCAAACCGCACTTGCTACACTTACAAGCCGCATTTTCATCTTCGGCTTGTCAAATTTTATCAGAAATACGCGCAGCAAAACAAGTGCGATCACCGGCAACATAAACAGCAACATCCATCCAACATTCTGACAGATCTTCTCGAACATCACGACCTTGAAATCCATCGCATTTCCGACGCCGCCGACAGACACCAGACTTAAAAATGTCCCAAATATCCGGAAATAAATGAGCTGCACAATATCATACACGCAGAACACGGTAAGACCGACATATGCGATGATCTCATTTCCGATGCGCGGCAGCCATACAGTGAGTGCCGCTAAGAAAAGCCCCAACGTGGCACCGAACAAAACCGGATAGATGCTCGTGCTTTCGAGTTTCTGGTAAATCGCCAGATGAAACAACACTTCCAGATAGATGCCCGCTCCCGCAAAAAACGGGATGCGCCAATACGAAAATGCATGCTTCTCCTTCTTTAATTTTATTGTTTGTATCTGATTTTTCATTGTAATCCTCCAAACCTCACATACGCTCTATCAATCGCGCATTTTATTATATATGATTTTACCTTGTTTTTCACTATTTTTTATTTTATAATTTAATGTTAGTGTTTACGAAAAATAAGGAGGTGCCCTATGGCTGAAGCATATTCAAATTTTGCTGCTGTCTACGATGCGCTTATGGACAACATTCCCTATGACGCATGGGCGGACTATCTGCACAGCCTGCTTGTGGAATATGATATTGCAAGCGGCATTCTGGCAGAGCTTGGCTGTGGAACCGGAAATATAACCGAGCGTATGGCAGATTTCGGATACGACATGATCGGTATTGACAACTCCCCTGCCATGCTGGATATTGCAAATGAAAAGCGGGAACAAAATCATTCTTCATCGCTCTACCTGTGTCAGGATATGCGTGAGTTTGAGCTATACGGAACCGTTGCAGCCATTGTAAGTCTCTGCGACAGCGTCAATTATATCACCGAACCAGAAGAGCTTACGCATGTATTCTCGCTCGTCAATAACTACCTTGATCCGGACGGACTTTTCATCTTCGACTTCCATACGGAACATTATTACCGGGATGTTGTAGCCGAAGCGACGATTGCTGAGGACCGGGATGATATCAGCTTTATCTGGGATAATTATTATGATGAAGAGGAAGCGATCAACGAGCTTGCTTTAAGCCTGTTCGTAAAGGAGCCTTCGGATACCGATGATAACCTGTTCCGCAAATATGAGGAATTACATGTGCAAAAAGGGTACACACTAAAGCAGATGAAACAGATGGTAACCGATTCCGGTCTCACCCTTCTGGCCGCCTATGATGCATTTACACATGAACCGGCGGATGAGGAATGTGAACGTATTTATATCATCGCGAAAGAAACACGAAACAAAAATTCAAAGAAACAATATATACAGTAATTTTGTATACCACTGCATCAATCATAAATAGCAAAACATGCAAGTATATATACAAAATCCAAGCACTCATTTTAAGGAGGATACATTTATGGCAGATACAATGATTCGTGGCATGGCAGCGAACAAGCAGGTTCGTTTCTTCGCCTGCAACTCTACCGATACTGTGGAAAAAGCAAGAATTACACATCATACCAGCCCGGTTGTTACGAACGCACTCGGCAGACTGTTGACCGGAGGCGTGCTGATGGGTGCCATGTGTAAAAATGATACCGACAAATTAACACTCCGTATCCAGTGTCAGGGGCCGATCTCCGGTATGCTTGTCACTGCCGATGCAAACGGACATGTCAAGGGATATGTCAGCGAACCGGAGGTTATGCTTCCTGCAAACGATGTCGCAAAGGCTGTGGATCTCGGTGTCTTAAGCGTCATCAAAGATATCGGTCTGAAGGAGCCATATGTCGGCGACACCCATCTGGTAAGCGGCGAGATTGCAGAGGATCTGACCTACTATTTTGCAACAAGTGACCAGATTCCAAGCTCTGTGGCTCTGGGCGTACTGTTCAACGACGATACATCCGTCGCAAATGCCGGTGGATTTATCATCCAGCTGATGCCATTTGCTGAGGACGCATTGATTGACGAGCTGGAGAAACGTCTGAAAGGATTTTCTTTCACTGCTCTTCTCAAGCAGGGCATGTCTGTGGAAGCTATCGTACGAAAATTGTTTGAAGGCTATGATGTCGAGCTGACCGATTCCATGCCTTGTGCGTATGTCTGCGATTGCAGCAAGGAGCGTGTCGAGCAGGCAGTTATCAGCCTTGGCAGAAAAGAGCTTGGCGCTATGATTGCCGACAACAAGCCAATCGAAGTTGTGTGCGACTTCTGTCACACGAAATATACATTCTCACCGGATGAGCTGTTGAATATTCTGAAGAATAAATAATCCGTTTATCCGATATAGTTTTGCATCACCTAAACAAAACAGATGGTACAAGCTGTGATATAAAATAATACATCAAACACGATCACAAGGAGGTTGGTAATATGGAACGAATCGATTTACATGTACATTCCAATGCGTCCGACGGTTCTCTGACACCGACAGAGGTTGCCGACGAAGCAATGCGGATGGGACTTTCCGCGATTGCCCTGACCGATCACGACACGGTCGATGGCGTGGCAGAAATCTTAGACTATACAAAGGACAAACCTTTGGAGGTAGTGCCGGGCATCGAGCTGTCCTGCTACTACAACAACCGTGAGATTCATATTCTCGGCTTCTATATGGACTATGAAAACCCGGAGCTTCAAAAAGAGCTTGCCGTATTAAAGGAAGCACGTGAGGGAAGAAATGAGAAAATGGTAGCGATGATGCAGGCAGATGGTCTCCCTGTCACGATGGAGAAGCTGCTTCACGGCAACCCGGACAGCGTCATCACACGGGCGCATTTCGCAAGAGTTCTTGTCGAGGAAGGTGTCTGCAAAGACAAGGATACCGCTTTCCGCAAATACATCGGCATCGGCTGTAAATATTACCTTCCAAAACCACAGGTTACCTGTGAGACTGCTATGCGTATCTTAACGACTTATGGCAAAGCGGCATTTCTGGCACATCCTCTGCTCTATCATCTTGGGTATGCACAGATTGATGAGTTATTGGCGTATCTGAAAACACTCGGATTAAAAGGACTTGAGGCATTCCACTCTTCGAACAACCGCTTTGAAAGTGAGAAGCTCCGCTCGCTGGCTGCCAAATACGGACTGGCAATCTCCGGCGGCTCGGATTTCCATGGGGTTGTGAAACCGAATATACAGATGGGAATCGGGCGGGGAAATATGAATATTCCAATGAGTCTGCTTGATACAATTAAGACTTTATAAGTTTTCTCCGCGAAAAAAAGGAACCCAAACCGGGTTCCTTTTTCTATATGTTTACAGTTTCATGATTCCGAGTGTCTGCAGCAAAAGCAGGATCAGGAAGATTGGAGCGATGACCTTTACCATAGCAGTGTAAAGCCGCTTTCTTCCCATTTTACAACCGCTCTTTTCTACTTCTTCGATCACAGTCTTCGGTTTGATGACCCATCCGACGAGAATACAGGTTGCAAGTGCTACGATCGGCATCAGCAGATTGTTACTGATGTAATCCATGATATCTAAGATCTGCGCCGTTGAACCATTCGGAAGCTTGAACTCAAAGTACAGCTTGTTGTATCCGAGGCAGACAATGATACCAACGATCAGTGCGAAGATTCCCTCGATTGTGCCGGCCTTTGTTCTGCTTGTATGGAATGCATCCATAATACATGATACAACTGCCTCCATGACGGATACCGCACTTGTAATTGCAGCGAACAATACCATTGCAAAAAAGATTGTACCGATTATATTTCCGACAGCACCCATTGCAGCAAATACCTTTGGCAAAGATACAAACATCAGACTAGGTCCGGATGACATACCCTCTGTTCCCATAAATGCATACACAGCCGGAATGATCATCGCACCTGCAAGGAACGCAACAACCGTATCAAAAATCTCAATCTGATTAATTGATTTTCCAAGGTTTGCATCATCCTTCACATACGAACCATATGTAATCATGATACCCATTGCCACAGACAAGCTGAAGAACAACTGTCCGAGTGCATCGATCAGAACCGTAAATAACTTTCCGATTGTCAGTCCCTCAAAATTAGGAACAATATATATCTTAAATCCCTGCAGACCGGTTACTACTTCACCTGCATCATTTGTATTTTTCAATGTTAATGAGAATATTGCAATTCCCAAAATCATGACAAGCAGGATTGGCATGATAATCTTCGATGTAGACTCAATTCCTTTATTGACACCACGGAATACGATAAATGCAGATACCGCAAGGAAGATCACAAATGTAACAATCGGTTCCCACTGTGACGTGATGAATCCGGTAAAGAATCCATCCTGTGCAGCGTCGGCTCCATGTCCTGTCAAAAATACGAAGAAATATTTTACTACCCAGCCACCGATTGTGCAGTAATACGGCATGATGATAACTGGTATAATACTCGCAATAGCACCTAAGAATCCCCATTTATCATGAAGCTTCGTATATGCCGTGAGCGGGCTCTGTTTCGTCTTTCGACCGATCGCAATCTCCGTAGTCAGCAGCGTGTAGCCAAATGTCAATGCCAGAATGATATAGACGACTAAGAATAATCCGCCTCCATCCTTGGCTGCCAGATACGGAAACCGCCAGATATTTCCAAGACCAACCGCACTACCTGCCGCCGCAAGTACGAATCCGATTGATCCACCAAATGAGTGTCGCTTCTTTTCTTCCATCCTTTTTCCCTCTCTTTTTTCGTTCTCGATTCACAACACATACCCTCTTATAAAGAATTCTGTATCATGCATCTTGTCCGTTATTTGCTGTCTGATTTCATTTTGTTGTCCTATAAACAGCAGATAAGAGCCATTTTATCATAGATTCATTTTTAAATCCACATCTATTTGATAAAAACAGCAAAAATGGGCAGATATATGTGTGATACATACATCTGCCCGTACTTATGGTTGTTATAATCTTGCAATTTATTTTACCTGATTGGCTTCATGGATGGTTCTATTTTCATAATCAACCGCATTCTGTAAGGTTGTCCGGCTGATTGCCGCAAGTGCTTCCCGCGTCAGAAAACCCTGATGGGACGTAATGATAACATTGGGGAATGAAAGCAATCTGGCTGTGATAGAATGCTGTAACAGCTCGTCCTCCCGGTTCTCAAATACATTGTCTCCCTCTTCCTCGTAGACATCCAGACCGACGCCGAAGAATTTGCCCTGCCGGATACCCTGTATCAGTTCCTCTGAATCGACCAGCGCACCACGAGATGTATTGACTAAGATCACATCGTCCTTCATCTGTGCAATCGTATCCTTGTTGATCATGTGATAAGTCTCGTCTGTGAGCGGGCAATGCAGGGAAATCAGATCACTCTGTTTCAGCACGTCTGCAAGTGACATATATTTCACGAATTCCAGCTCTTTATTCGGGTACATATCATACGCGATCACGCGCATACCAAATCCACGGCAGATCCGGCACATTGCAGCACCGATCTTTCCAGTCCCGATGATGCCTGCGGTCTTCCCATGAAAATTCACTCCGGTTAATCCAACTAAGCTGAAATTATTTTCCCGCACTTTGATGTAGCTTTTGTGTACATGGCGGTTG
>ULKU01027273.1_pt1 | contig 11470 bp, 5 predicted proteins | sample 1951221 | NCBI WGS metagenome assembly ULKU01 (sample SAMEA4835507, study PRJEB28245) | human gut metagenome | biome: gut microbiome; material: fecal sample | place: Denmark | collected 2008
GGAGAATCCGTTGTCTGTGTCGAATTCGTCATCCCAACCATTATAGGCAACCAGATATTTACAGTTTACAGAACCGCCGAACCATTCATAAGAGTCATCGTTGGAATAAGAAACCTGCAAGTGGTCAATGGTAGTACCGCTACCGACCGAGCCGAACGTAATGCCGTTGATTTCCTTATCTTTCATAAAGGGATAACCGGCAAACTCCACACGTACATAGCGGATGATACCGGAATTGTCGGAGTCATCATCCCCTCCGTGTTTGGTACGGGGCCCCCCTTCAATCTGCTGATTCAGCACGCCTTGATTGTTCTTTGCCTTACCACAGATAATCAAACCGCCCCAATCACCGGGTTTGCGTTGTCCTTTCGGCATTTCAGAGGTAAATACGATAGGAGCATCCTGCTTTCCTTCGGCTATCAGTTTTCCGCCCGGTTCTATAATCAGGGCAGCTTGTGTGTCTTTATCACCTTTGATGACAGTTCCCGGTTCAATGGTCAATGTAGAACCTGCTCCCACATAAACCCATCCTTTCAACAGGTATGTACCTTTGGCAAGGGTCTGGGTTCCTTTGAATACAAATTCCTGGTCACCATTTCCTATTACTGTTCCTTTTTTGTTTTCAGACTTATCCTCATTGAACAACAAATGATCACACGTCTTGATTGAGCCTTCAGTTCCCCATACATAAGGTGTGTCCGTTGTCTCACCACCACTGTTTCCACCATTGTCGGGTTCGGAATCATCACTGCTGCAAGCAGCCAGGCTTCCCAGCATCATGGCCGAGAGAGCATAAGTCATAAACTTGTTTGTTTTCATTTTCATTTATTGGTTAGTTACTGAATGAAATATTTCTTGTTTTAAAAATTATAGCTTATGTTTACGTTGAAGCTGCGTCCCGGTTTAAACTGACGGGTTATTTGCTGCACTTCACCATTTTCTGTATTTTCAAATTGTTTGAAAGACACCTTTTCGGCCAGTACATCGCGGATAGCGGCTTTTACTTCCAGTTTGCCGAATTTCTTAGAGGCACTCAGGTCAATGGCATTACGTGGCATTTCATATGAGTCGGGCACACGTACTTCGTTGCCTGCGCTGCCCAGGCTGCGCCCTACACCGATAATGCGTTTACCGATGCGGTTGTAGAGTATGGCGGCATTCCATCCGTTTTTGGGCTGTTGATAGAAGAGTCCCGCGTTGACCAGGTAGGGCGATTGCCCTTGCATAGGACGGTCTTCTTCTTTAGAACCGGGTTCAAAATTTACGTTACTTTTTATCAGTGCACCATTCAGGCTGAGGCTGAAGTTTTTCATGCCGATGAAATCTAAATTTTTGCGTATATCCACTTCTACGCCATAATTATCGGCTCCTTTGGCATTGATATAAGAATAAATCAAGTCAGTACCTCCGGCTACGGTGTAAGTCCATTCTATCGGATTCTTGAATTTCTTATAAAATAATGATACGGAAATCAGCTCACCGTTACTGGGATAGTATTCATATCCCAAGTCAATATTATCAATATAAGCTGCTTTCAGGTCATAATTGCCTTGTACATTACTAGCCAAATCAAAGTCGTAATACACCGAAGAAGAGACTTCCCGGAATTCGGGACGGTTTACAGTACGCCCATACGACAATCTGAACTGGTGTTGCTCATTCAGACGATAGGCGGCATTAAGCGATGGAAAGAAATCATCGTAAGTGTAATAGACACTGGTCGGACTCTTTTCGTTCTTTTGTGTATTGCTGATTAATTCCATTCGGCTGTGTTCGAAACGGACGCCTGCGTATATGTTCCACTTTCCGAAAGGAAGATTTACACCGGCATAGCCTGCTCCCAACATATTGTTTCCTTCATAATTATTTCGCCAGTCCACTTGCTCCAGCAGGTATAATTTATCTTCTCCGTAATTTTTGTCCTGCATCAATTCGTCAGGCACATTCATCACACGGTAATTACTAGGTAAACCGTTCTTCCAACTGTAAATGAAGAGGCGCGTATTGTATTCACGTGTACGGTACTCCGTATATCCTCCCATCTTGAGTGTGGGAGTGAAATCACCGAATGCGAAATCATGCTGATAATTGATGTTGGCCGACAGGATGTGTTCATTCAGACGCGAGAACTCACGATTGATTTCATTCAGATTCTCTACTTCCAATTGATTGGTATCTGTGTTCAGTACCGTGTTGTACCGGCGGCGGTCGGGCATATTCCGGTTGGCATAAGAATATCCGGCACTCCAATCCAGTTTATCCGTGTCACTCCATGTATGTTTTCCCGTAAACTGTCCGCTGTAGGTGGTACGGCTCTGGTAGTAATACTCTGCACTCTCTTCATAATCGCTCTGTGCATCCGTTCCCTTGCGATAAGTATAGCGGTCTTTTCCCAATTGATTGAAGATATTCTTGAATTCATAACGGTTATTTCCGCTTGCCGGCACATAAGTGAGGTTCAACATGGCTCCCACACGTACATTGTGATTATATTGGTCATCCACTCCCTTGCGCAAATAGTTGGAACGGTCATGAGTGATGTCATAGGCACCATACAGATTATTATCCATATTCAGATATGTTTTGTAGGTATTGCTATAATTTACGGCTCCTAGCATAGCTAAAGTGCGACCGCTTTCACTCACCCAGCGATGGGCGATGTTCATGCTCAGGCTGAGGTCGGCAATAGGCTTGCGGTTCTTTATGCTCCAATCATTATTCAGTCCGTTGTTGAGCAAGTCGTAACCATTATTCATCGGTCTCAGTGTCGCGTTGATACCGCCATTCAAGCTACGCAATCCGTTGTCGAATCCCAAAAAGTCCGTACCGCTTCCTTTATTGTATTGAAAGTTTTTAAAATGAGTCTGATCATTCATGCTTCCTCCTACTGAGATGTTAAACAGGTTACTGTTTGGAACATCCTTGGTATTAACTAAAATAAAGCCGCCACTGAAATCGGCAGGATATTCGGGAGCCGGAGATTTTACAACCAGCATATTGTCCAGTTGTGAGGAAGGAATGATATCGAAGGAGAAGGCGCGTGCGTCGGCTTCCGAACTGGGCACGGCACTATTGTTTATCCACACATTGTTGTAACGTTGCGAAAGGCCGCGTACCATTACGAACTTTTCTTCAATGATACTGATGCCCGGCACACGGCGAATCACTTCGGAAGCATCCTTGTCTTGTGTCTTGGTAATTTGTTGTGCGGAGACACCGGTTTGCATCACCAGACTGGTGCGTTGCCGGGTAATCAGGGCATTTTCTGTATTCTTCTTGGCTTCTGCCACTACCACAACTTCTCCCAGTTGCTGGTTATCAGGTGCTAATGTTATATTTATTTCTGACATGCCATTGACAGATACCTCTAAAGTCAATGTTTTATAAGAAACATACGATACCATCAGTTTATATGTTCCGTTTCTTAATCCGGCCAGTTCGAAGTTACCGTCCAAATCAGTGATTGCTCCTGTAGTAGTGCCGCTTATTTGTATTACTGCACCGATTAGTGGTTCATTTGTCACTTTATCGGTCACGCTTCCTCGTAATACAGCCGCTTGAATAGATATGGCCAGGAATAAGAAAATGATTATAAGGCCAAACTCTCTCTTCTTTGTATTCATCATTCTTTAGCTTGTTTTTTTAATTCAGTGCAAAGGTCGGTTGTCGGTATTACATGAATGATACAGCTGCGTAATACTTTCTTTTCAAATGTATTTTAATACTGTTTCATTGTCTATTGAAGAGAAAGAAGTTAACTTTGCACGAAAATTATAATTCAATATTCTACTATTATGAGAAGTTTTGCATCCGACAACAATTCCAGTGTACATCCTCAAGTAATGGAAGCACTGATGGCGGCAAACACAAACCATGCTTTCGGTTATGGTGATGACCCTTGGACAGAAGAGGCAACCCGAAAAGTAAAAGAACAGTTTACACATCCGTGTGAACCGTTGTTCGTCTTTAATGGAACAGGTAGCAATACGATGGCATTGCAACTGATGACTCGCCCTTATCATGTTATATTTTGTGCCGACACTGCACATATTGCAGTAGACGAATGTGGAGCGCCAAGCAAGGCGACCGGATGCTTCATGCGCACTATCTCCACTCCCGATGGAAAACTGACACCTGAACTCCTGAAACCTTATATGATTAATTTTGGTGTGGAACACCATTCTCAACCGGGAGCAGTCTATATCAGCCAATGTACAGAACTCGGCACTGTTTATACTCCTGCCGAAGTACGCGCTTTGACAACGTTTGCACACGAACATGGTTTGTTACTGCACATGGACGGTGCACGCATCTCCAATGCTGCCGCAGCATTGGGAGTCAGTTTGGATGAGATATCGGGAGCTTGCGGAGTAGACACCCTGACTTTGGGGGGAACAAAGAATGGTCTGATGGGAGCTGAGTGTGTGGTGGTTTTTAATCCGGACCTGATGAAAGAAGCCCGTTATGCTCGTAAGCAGGCTTGTCAGTTGGCAAGTAAGATGAGGTATATATCTTGCCAATTCACTGCTTTCCTGACTGATAACTTATGGTTACGGTGTGCCCGACACGCCAATGAAATGGCTGCAAAACTTTCTGATGCCTTGCAAGCCATGCCGGATGTAACGTTTACCCAGCCGGTGGAAAGTAACCAGTTATTCTTTATTATGCCTCGTGAGAAAGAGGATAAGTTGCAGGAGTTTTATCATTTTTATTTTTGGAATGATGCAATGAATGAGATGCGTTTAGTCACTTCTTGGGACACAACGGACGAAGATATTGATTCACTTATCGAACGTATTAAATCGTTATAGACAATAAAAGAACGTTTCGTTCGGGTTTGTAATCCAAACACGTATTAGCGTATATTCAAATGATGCGCTAATACGTGTTTTGTTTTTAGTTGTCGATTGTTATAATGCGGTTTTATTTGAGACAAAAGACTTTCTATGTATATGCTTTTCCAAATGCTGTCCGCATAGGACTTTCATATAAGTTCTTCTTTTCAAAAATCTTGCATATCCTTTTTTTCTCTCTCTTTCAACTTATTAAAACAAAATTAGAGTCGGTTGAAATGTGAATGAAATTTAATGAATGCCTTCTTTGATAGAAAAATGATAATATAAATAATTGGAAATGAGGATATTTACGATGATTGGAAATTTTAACTAAAAGTGTATCTCTTAGTAAGAGATCTACCATTCCGCTGCAAAAATAAGCAAAGTTTTGAGAATTAGTACACTTTTACGCAAAAAAAATGGGTGTGAGCTCGAAAAAAGATTTTATTTTTTCATTCTTTAGCATTTTAAAAGTTAAAAAACAGTTCTTAATATATTGATAATCTGATGCTTTACTTAGGTCGGTGTATCTCTTACTAAGAGATACACCGATTTTCGTTTCGCGAATCTATATAAAAATGCTTGTAAATCCGCGTTTCGAGAGCCCGCAAACTAAGACAAAAGTAAAGGATAAGATATGGAATACCTGTTTCTAAAACGCAAAAAGAGCACCCTACGTTCCGAAAGGCAGAAAGACCTGCTTTTCAAGGCAGCCGAGCGTCATTGGGACGAACAGTTTGCCGGACAGGGAATAGTGGGCAGGAAAGTGGATTGCTATATATATAAATGTATCCTTTATCAATTGGAAATTCGTCAGGTGTTTTTGGATGCCACTCTTTCTTTGAAGAAATTGAGCGAGCTGGTCGATACGAATCAGACTTATCTCTCCAATGTAGTAAACAAGTATTTTGGGTGTAACTTGAAAGAACTTCTGAATACTTACCGTGTAGAGTATGCCAAGGAATTGCTTCGCAGTAATAAATGCTCGTTGGATAAAGTCCCGGAAAAGAGTGGGTTTACTTCCCGAAGTGCTTTCTATTCAGCTTTTAGTAAGATAGCAGGCGAATCTCCCAAACGTTATTTTTTGCATGAACAGAGGGATTTATGTGCCCAATCAATAACTAATATGTATAACCAATTTTAGTTTTTTAAATTTATAAATTTAAAGTTTTTCTATTATGAACAAAAAGTTTTTAAGTGCAATCCTGTTCGGAGCCTTAATGGTTTCGTCAACAGGAACATTTGTGTCTTGTAAGGATTACGACGATGACATCGAGAACTTGCAGGGACAAATCACTGCAAATGCTGATGCAATCAAGGCTTTGCAGGATCTCGTTGGTAGCGGTAAGTATGTTACTTCAGTTGCAAAAACAGCTGACGGACATGGCATTACCTTTACATTCAATCAGGGTGATCCTGTAACTATCACTTTGGATGACGAAACAGGTAGTGGAGATGTTGTGAAGGTTGTAGATGGTATTTTGTATATCAACGATGAGCCTCAAGAACTGAAGGTTGCCACAAGCGAAACAAAACCATCTATCATTATGCAGGATGGTGTATGGGCTGTATTGCAGGAAGACGGAACCTACAAATCTACAGGTGTTCCCGTTTCTGGCGTTAGCGTTGCAGGTAGCGAAGCTGATGGATTTACACTGACTATCTTTGATAAAGACGGTAACAAACAGGAAGTGAAAGTTCCTTCTGCTTCTTCATTGGTAACTTCTATTGCTATTGCTGTGCCTGTTGTAGAAGATGAAGCTTCATTGCTTAATGAAAAAAATGTTGTGTATTATGGCAGCAAAGAATTGATTAATGTTTCAGAAGTTAAGTATCCGAAGGATGCAATTATTTCTGCATTAAATGAAGATGGTACAAGAGGTGTGGCTGTAAATGTTGTGGTTACACCGACTAATATTGATCCGGCTGATTTGAAGTTCAACTTGGTAAATTCTGAAGGTGCTACCATCTTTGAAGAGGCTGTAGTTTCTACTCCTAAGGGTGCTTTGCAGAGAGCTGCTATGGACGGTGTTTATACTTTGCACTTTGCTCTTAAAGAAGGTGTGACAGTTGCCGATATTAAGAAAGGTAGTATTATCAGCCAAGATGACGCACTTGCTGTTGTTTGTGGTAAGGCTGCTACAGCTTTTGAATATAAAGCCGGTTTGGAAAATGCTGCTACTATTATTCAAGGTAAGACAACAGGTAATTATGAGGCTAAGGATAATACTTATGTGAAATTAGGTGAAACTTACAGCTTGTTTGGTAAAGGTTATGCTGCAGATCCTTCTGCAAATCCCAATGCCGCTGCTCAAGCATTCCTTACTACGTTGGAGGGTGTTTCAGATATTGCTTTGTCATTGGATGAAAACTTGAAATCTTTGTATGGCATTACTATCGATGGTACTAACTTCACTATCTCTAATGAAGCTGCTTATGGTAAAGAAATTACCTTTACTGTGAAATATACTAATAGTGCTTCAGTTGCCAAAAATAGTATTCAATCTGCAGACTTGAAAGTAACTGTTCAAAAGGCTGCTGTAACAGCAGGTGTTACTCTGAAGGCATCTCATGTATTGTCAACTGATAAGAATACTGTTTACTTGCCATTGGCTGACTTGGCTGCTTCTGTAACTGCTGCCGGTGATAAGATTGTATGGAATAATGCTAATGCATTCACTTATAAGACTGTTGCTAACAATACTCCTGCTGTCGGATTTGCGTTGACTTCTAGCAAGAAGTATGGTGCTACTCCGGCTAATTTGAAAATTGCTAAAGATACTGAACTGGATGGCTTTACTTTAGTTAAATCAGATAAGAAAACTGATGCAACTAAGTTAAGTGAGGCAGCTTATTTGGCTATTACTGTTGACCCTGAACAGGAAAATGTAACTGCTGATGTTTATAGTGCTTTGATTCAGTTTGTTGTTACTGGTAATGATGTAGACGGTCAGTCTAAGACATTGACTTTACCTGCAACTGTAGAGTTGACATTGACTAACCCGGCATCTGCTGTAAGCAGAATTCCGATGTACTTTGATGGTGATAAGCTGGCTGCTTATGGTGATGAGATTGAAGAAAATCTGTTATCTTATGATGTAAAAACAGCTTATAACAATGCTAACAAAGCAGTAGACTTTACTGTAACAGCAAAAGCAGACAAAGATAAATGGAATGTTGTTGATGGTAGCACAGTTAAGATTCCTCTGAATAAGTTGTATACTGAAACTCAGAAGTTTGAAGTTTCTTACAAGCACTTTGAAAATGCAATTTACAATGCTGCTACTGAAACTATCTATATCACAGGTCAAAGCCCGATTAAAGATGGTACAATCACTGTAAGCAAGACTACTCTTGACCTTGCAACCGGTTCAGACTCATTCTTGAGCGCAGACGTTGCCGGTAAGGATGCATTCAACAAGGCATACAAGTTATTGAACTCATTTACTGCTGAAACTAATGATACACCTGCTGCTCAGAAGGATGTAATGGATACAAGAATTGATGATATCGAATTGGTTGCTACAGGTGAAAATGCAGGTGCATTTGATGTAACTCCGGTTTATAAGAAGCTTGAAGGTGATAATCTTGTAGATGGTACAGAGACTGATGGCGAATTGGTAGGTTGGACAATTGCTCTTAAACCGAACACAGCTATCCAAAACGGAGCTACTATCACATTCGACTTGAACATTACTGATAAGTGGGGTGTTGAACTTCCTGCTCAGAAAGTTTCTTTGACTGTGAAAAAATAATCATTCATCTTAATGATTAGCTAATATAAAAGGGCATCCTTCGGGGTGCTCTTTTTTTGTTTAAGCTGTATTTGATAGTATGGCGCAAATATATTTGTAAACATAGAGAGTCGCTTTCTTGTCCTGTCTAAATAGACAAAAATGTTTTCCACGAAAAAGTTGATAACAAGTTGCTTTCACACGTTTCACCCACTGAAATCCTTTATTCATCGGCTTTTTGCGTGAAAGAAGCTTTTGAGAGGAAATTTGTTGCTTTCACGCGGAAACCCCTATGAACAGGTGGTTTCCGATATTTGTGAAATGTGAAAGGAAGTTTTATCAATTTTCTTTCGGGGTTCGGTTCATTCATTCAATTAGTAGGAAAACTCGGAAGAAAGTGTTTTCAAAAGGCGTTTTGCTCGTGTCAAAACACTTTGGTCTTTTCAAAAAAGTTGGTGGAGTTTTTGAAAAAGTTGGTGAAGTTTTCTGAAAAGCTGGTGAAGTTTTTTAGACCTCTTGAGATTTTTCATCAACAATGGAGAGAGTTTTAGCAAATAATGGTAACAATCTTCATAAACAATGCCCATTATTGAGGGGGTATAAGATGGGGTTGTCAAAACGTGGATAATGTTATCGTCTGGTTCGTAGGGGGGAGGTCGCTCGCCCGAAAACAGTTTGCTTTGTGTCTTCGGGCAGGCGACCCCTGCCTCTACAGCTGACGATTGGATAGGCCGGTTTGGTTTTGACACACTCCCTTTTCTTTCTCAATAAAGTGCAGCTGTATCGTTCAGCAGTTGGTAAATGCTGCTGGCGATGCCCAATATGAAGATGCCTGCCACACAAATCAACAAACAGGTACGCATGGCGATACTGGTTTTGAAGGTGGCGATTGGTTCATCATTGGGGGTAATGAACATAGCTTTTACAATCAGCAGATAATAGTAAAGTGAAATAATGGTGTTTACCAATGCAATAAACACTATCAGATAATATCCACTTTGGAAAGCTGCTGCAAATACAAAGAATTTACTGAAGAACCCGGCAAATGGTGGGATACCTGCTAAAGAGAAAAGGGCAAGTGTCATCACCATTGTCAGACGGGGATTGGTTTTGTAGAGTCCGTTGTAATCTTCGCGCTCAACCATTCCGTGGGTGTGTTGCTCGATGGCGTTGATTACCCCGAATACGGCAAGATTGGCTGCAATGTATACAATGATATAATAAACTAATGACGCCATTCCCTGCGGAGTGCCTGCCAGGACTGCCAGCATGATATATCCTGCCTGTGATATACTGCTGAATGCCATAAAGCGCTTTAAGTTGCTTTGGCGGATGGCAAACAGGTTGGCAATGGTGATGGTAGCGACAATGACCACGCACAGCATTTCACTCCATTGGGCGGTCATGGAACCGAATACTTTGACCAAAATGGCCATCAGCGCAAAGGCGGCTGCACCTTTCGAGATAACCGACAGGTAAGCGGCAACTGTGGTAGGCGCTCCCTGATAGGTGTCGGCAGTCCACAAATGGAAAGGTACAAGGCTCAACTTAAAGGCCATACCGGAGAAGAAAAATACCAATGCCAGTATTTGAAGCGGGCTTCCGGTGATGCCGGCAGGGATGTCCTCGAAATAGAGCGTACCTACGGTTCCGTAAATCATTGAGATGCCATAGAGGAATATACCGCTGGAGAAGAGGGCGGATAAAATGAATTTTGCTCCGGCTTCTGCACTGTGGCCTTTGTATTTGTCGAAGGCAACGAGGCATGCCATAGGAACGGTAGCCAGTTCCAGACCTAAAAAGAACAGAAGAAAGTGACCTGCGCTCACCATGAAGTACATTCCCAGTAACGTGCTCAGTGTGAGTGTATAGAATTCTCCCATTTTGTGACGAGTGTCCGAACGACGCAGCCAATGGGTGGATTGCAGGAATACAAGGATGGTGCCCAAAGTGAGAACACTTTTCATGATGGAGGCCATCGGAGTGGAATGATACATCCCTCCGAAAAGGATGACTTCATCGGGCCATATATTGGCAAGTAACTCAATTCCCAACAGGGCGCAGGCCAATGGGCGTAACCAGTGGCGAAGACGCACGGGAAGGAAAAGGTCGAGTACAAACATCAACAGAAATACGGCGGTGAGGCTCAGCTCCTGATGCATTTGCAAAATAGATGTAATGTCCATAATCGTATGTTATTGTATTAATTGAGTGATAATCGGTTCTACACTGTTACTAATCAGGTTGCTTATCCAGAATGGGGCAAGTCCCAGTCCGGCTACGCAGGCTATCAGGAAGATTACTGCCACTCTTTCATCCCAAGTTGCATCGGTAAGTTTCAGATGGTCGGGGTTCAGTACCTTGCCATATAGAATCTTACCTACTACACGCAGAATATAAACCGCAGTAATCACGATACTTGTCGTAGCTATCAGCGTGCATACACGGTGGAAGGTATCGTTGTTTTGGAACGAGCCGACAAAGACGGTCATTTCTGCCACAAATCCACTCAATCCCGGCAACCCCAGATTGGCAAGACCCGCAATGACATAGCCCACAGCCAGAAATGGCATGATTTTCATCAGTCCTCCCATCAGGCGTACATCGCGTGTATGGGTGCGGCCGTAAATCATACCGATCAGGGCAAAGAACAAAGCTGTCATCAGACCGTGGCTCAGCATTTGGAGGATGGCTCCCGTACAACTGGTGCGTGTCATCATCAGAAGAGCGAAAAGCACCAGTCCGCAATGCGATACGGATGAATAGGCATTGATATATTTCAAGTCGGTCTGTACCACAGCGCTGAACGCACCGTAAACCACAGAAATGGTGGTCAGCACGAGGAATACATCACCCCACATGGCTGCTCCTTCGGGCATCAGATACATGGCAACACGAAAA
>ULKU01000417.1_pt1 | contig 11315 bp, 9 predicted proteins | sample 1951221 | NCBI WGS metagenome assembly ULKU01 (sample SAMEA4835507, study PRJEB28245) | human gut metagenome | biome: gut microbiome; material: fecal sample | place: Denmark | collected 2008
TACAGGCAGCAGATCAGATAGGTCAGGAGCTTCAGTGTAAATATCTGCCAAGGAATCGTGGACAGATTCGCAACACTGCTGGAATGAAAAAGGTATGCAGGCAGATTCAATAAAACTGCAAATAAAAATTCGCAGCCGAAGAAAATCGCACACAAAAATACGATATACAGCAGTCGTTCTTTCAAGCTTGCTTCATAAAGAAAAGAGTAAAGAAGTAACAGGCAAATGAAAGAAAGCATATTCAGGTAGGAAATATGCAATGTGTTGATGCCAAAATAAATGCCGATAAAAGGAATCGCAATCAATAGGCGGTTTCGGAGGGGTTGAAAATTCGGACGAATTACAAAAAAAGCGTCAAAAAAGTCCGAAAATATAAGGTATTCTGCAATGCAACTGAATAATAAGATAATATAATCCATACTGTCTCCTAATCCTGTGATTTCATATAACGGAAGAACATTGCCTGAAACTCTTTCTGTCTGGAGCGAGAGATCGTCAGCATGCTATTATCCGACAGTGTCAGTTCGGTTGTATTCAGGTATGTTACATGCTGGAGATTCACTAAGTAACTGTTATGTGCATATGTAAAATAAAAATCATGCAGTAATGCATGCAGATCACTCAGAGAACTTTTGCATAAGATCTTGTCATTGTAAGTATAATAGGGGCTTTTCTTAGATACATAAATCTTAGAACAGCCACGTCCGCGTGCGATATACATTATCTCGGAGGCAGGGAGCTTCAGCTGTGTGCTGTACCATCCGGCATGGATAAAAGGCTCTGCTTTTTCCGTCTGGATATGCGCGATGACAGGCGTGAGCTTCTCTATCATATGTTCGTCTGTCCATGCTTTGAGTAGATAGCGGTATGGTTCAGACTCAAAAGACTCTGGTGTTGGAGACTGCTTCCCGGAACAAAAAACCAGCGTGGAGCTTGGGAATTTCTCACGAAAAGATTTGGCAAATACCGTTCCATTTACATCTGGAAGCTGGATATCCAAAATCAGTAAATCAATCGTATAGAAGTTTGGAAAGTCTGCTTCGAATTCATTTGCTGAGAGGTAACTGTAGAATTTACAGGATTCCTGCTTTAAACCTGCGCGAAGCAATAAACATTTCATATGATATATAAATAAAGTATCATCATCACAAATAACAATATGATACATAGCTTGGAGTCTCCTTTTGTGTGTTAAGATACTTTTATTTTAGCATAAATAAAATCTGAGAGAATACGAAGAAATGCAAAAATTGCATTTCATTGTGCAAAAATCGACGTAATAGTAGAGAACTGTATGACAACGTCTATATAATGATGTAATCATTGATTGGTGGAGGGATAAGTGATGGCCTAAAGAAAATAGCGCGTAATGATGGTTGTCTAGGCTAAATTTTTGTTAAAATCTTTGTTTGGTCGAAAAAACTTTCGTTTGGCGGAATTATTGTCGAAAAATCTGAGAAAGTTATTTAAACTGAAAACAACAAAAAGCAAAAGAGGAGAGAAAAATGAAAATTAAATTTAGGAGGGACAATTGCAAGAAGCAATTACAATTCTGTATTAAATTGTGAGAAAAAAACTTTTCTGTGCAAAAACTATATTTCAGCATGCGAAAATTGGAGGGTATTCATGGGTAAAAGACGAAAAGCTATAAGATGGCTGGCAGCGATCGTAATCGTTGCCCTAATCGGCGGTGTGACCGCAGTAGCGGTTGATAGAAGGATACGAGAACAAGTGGAAGAAGAGTACTTGAATCGGGTGGCAGAGATGATCAATCTAAATGGGAGGTATCGAAAAGCACTGTCGATTACAGGAGAAGCTAAATACAGTTGGGATGGAATAGAATATCCGGAGGGAATGTATATAGATAAAAAGTCAATCTATACGCAAATTCTGGAGATTCGGTTATTTACAACCAAATATAAAGAAATGGAGTATTCGGACGTGGATCAACTGCTGCAGGAATACGAAGCGTTTTGTGAGACGGGTCAGAAATCGGAAATGCTGGATGAATTTAACATGGCTTGTGAGTATGCATCAAGTGGTGCGCCGGGAATTAATCCCAGCGATATACCTTTTTATGTGAGGCGGATGGGAATAGGTGCCATGAAAATTGAGAACGGAAATGTTGTTGAAATTAAAGATTTGGAAGATGAAATTTACGACATGGATATTGGTGATGATGAATGGCTGGAATTGTGCAAAAAATTTGAGGAGAATAGTGAAATTCTATTAGACTGGATGTGTGATTAAATGGTGGGCGTTCCAACAGATGAGGAGATTTTATGGGAAAGAAAAGAATATATATAAAAGTGCTTGTCGTCGTAGCAACAGTTTTTGTGATAGGTGGGATAATAGCAAAGACTGTAGATAAAAGGCGGCAGACGTATTATGAACGAATATCGGAAATGCTGGATGCAAATTGGAATTATCAACACGATCTGTCAATTGAAGGAACTCTGGATTTATTTTCTTTTGACTTCAATCTGGATGGCATAAATTGGAGGAGCATGTCTGTGGATCGGTATTTAATTTATGCGAGAATTCTGGAGATTCGGTTGTTTGTGCCGGAATATGTGATTGATTACACGAGCGTCGATCAGTTGCTGGAGGAATACGATTCGTTTTGTAATACGGGGCGGAATTCTAAAATACTTGATGAATTTCATAAGGGCTGCGAGATGGCAGCTGCACAGGTATCTGAGAAAGGAATACAGTTTGATGATATCGTTAATATGATGGCATGGCTTGGAAAGGGTAAATTAAAAATTGAGAATGGAGAAATGATAGAAGATAAAGAGGCTGGGGAAGGAATCTATTTATCCGATTTTAGTGATGAAGAGTTGATGGAGCTTTGCAGGACGTTTGAAAATAACAGTGATGTAATAATAGATTACATGGTGGAAAAAGGAAAGCTGAAAGAAATGGAGAAAAATGAGAAGGGTTAGTTCGAGAAATATATATTTTTTATTGTTATGTCTTTGCCTGCTAATATTTTGTGGCTGTGGGAAAAAACATGTAGAGACGACTACAGAAGAAATGACTACAGAGGAACCTGCCACGACAGAAGCATTGGAGACGGTAGCACTGAAAGATGCGGAAATCGGTGACATCGTACAGATGGGAACCTACGAACAGGATGGAGATCCGGAGACAGAAGATCCGATCTGCTGGGATGTGCTGGATAAGGATGGGGATGCTATGCTGCTTATATCCCATGATGTGATTGCGTATCAACGATTCTCGGATAGTTTTAAATGTGTGATATGGGAGGATTCACAGATACGGACGTGGCTGAATCAGGAGTTTTATGCAGAGGCATTTGACGAGACAGAGCAGGCAAGTATACGGGAGACAACGTTGGAGAATCCGTCTACGGTGGGATTTGCTGCGCATGTAGACCCATCCGGGGATGTACAGGTACGAGAGAGCAGACCGGATACAAAAGATATAATATTCCGGCTGAGCTGGAAGGAAGCGGAGCAATATTATGGAAATCGCTTAACGGATGCATCCGTTCTTGGACGAAGACCATCGAGGGCAGTTTTGCAGAAGCGGAAAGCGATATTTACAGATCTTATAATCGAGGAGCTTCCAGCGATGTATCCATATTCCCGGCATCTGCCTGATGGTACGGAGCGGTTACCGTGGATGCTGCGGTCAACAGGTATGAAGGATTACACGATTTTGGTGATTGGATACGAGGGAAAATGGGATCAGGACTATCCGGATTCTTATAACGGCGTGAGGCCTGCAATGTGGGTAAACGTGGGTGATTAGTGTCGAAGGGAGGACGAAATGTCTCTAAGTCGGAAAGAAAAGATTGTTATATTTGCGGTGATACTCTTCGTTTGTGTAATTGTAGTTGGAAGTGGGATATATGAAAAAAAACAATCGGAACCAAAGGCGAAGAACCGTTTTTTTGAGAATCCATTCTCGGAGGTTGATCCAGGCATTGATCAGCAGAGCGGTACCGTTTTTTATGCATAATAATTTGCTATAGTATGATTCATCATATCCATTATATTTTAAAAATCTATTTATAATTTCATCGAAATTAATTACGGTATTATTATCGTAATGAATTTCCAATACATAATGAGTCTTTTCTGAATTCAAAGAAAGATAGCTTTGATTTTGTTCGGATAATTTTAATAATAAATCATTAAAAATCATAAAGCATCCATTATTAAAATCATAAAACTTTTCAGATTTGTTATAATATTCGTTAGTGTTCAACAGTTCAATTCCCTTGTTCATTAATTCCAGTCCCTGATACAATGCAAATAGAGGAAGATGTTCTTCGACTTTTAATTGGTTTAAAATATTTAGAACAAATACCAGTTCATCATGTTTTACAATTATATTGTTTTCTATATAAAATAATATATCTTCAAATATACCAATAATAAAATCATATGAGTTTAATTTGTTTATATTAAATAAATATAATGTCTTTTGTAACCTCCATTCCTTATTTGCAAATATTTTATCAACTAGAGAAAAAAATGTATCGGGAGCAAATCCAAAAATCGACCCTAAAAAAATAAATTTGAATTTTTGCAAATCTTTGATGTTTAATCCGTAAATTCTTCCAATAGAATCTATATTAATTGTAACATCTTCAAAATTACAATTAACCATCATATGATCATAAAAGCTGCAATTACCTAAAATGGAACTTTTAAAATTACAATTATCAAATTTTGAAAGTGTAATTGTTGCAGATTCTAAAATTATGTTATTAAAAAAACAACCTATATATATATTTTCTTCCATCATTGCTTCTGTGAAAAGGCAATCTTTAAATTTACAATTTCTAAATGAAGAATCGTTTATTATGCTTAAAGAAAAATCACAGTTAATAAAGGTACAATCTGTATAAATACTACTCTTAATATCGCATGATTTAAAAACACAATTATTTAAAAATACATTAATCCATATAGTTCCCTCAAAATCACTCTTAGAAAAATTAGAATGATTTACATTACTATCTTTAAAAATACTACCATTAAAAAGCGATTGTATAGACGTTTGATTTTCAAATGTTGCTTCAGTGTACTCTTCAAATGTATATTCTTTATTATCATTAACAAATATATTTTTTCCCTTCATATAATTTCCCCTCATTTTCTTTACAATTTTTTTCAGAAGTAACTTAAATAAATCATCTGATTTAATAACAGATTTATTTTATAGTTGATTTTTAATTACCAGTGTTATTAATAACGGATAACTAAAAATTATCAATCACTCCCATCAAACCAACCGGAAATCTTTTCTTGGATGTTTATTTGTGAGAATATCTGTCTGTTTTGCCGTGGAGACATGCGTGTAGATTTCCGTCGTTGTAATAGAGCTGTGCCCCAGCATTTCCTGAATGTACCGGATGTCGACGTCGGCGTCTAAGAGGCTGGTTGCAAACGTATGCCGGAACATATGAGGGGTGATATGCAGGTTAATGTTTGCAAGTTTGCAGTATTTACGGAGCATACGGCGGATCGACTGGTCGGATACGGGAGTCCCATTCTGGTTCACGAAGAAAGGAGCATACGGATCGGGGCAGAAAGGTACACTGGATTTGTATTTGCTTAGTATGGAAAGAACGTTTGGGTTTGTGATTTGCAGGCACCGTTCCTTATCTCCTTTTCCGTAGACCAAGATTGTTCCGGTATGTAGGTTGATACTATTGTTGCGCAGAGAACATAGCTCAGATATTCGAATTCCTGTCATGAAAAGTAATTCTATGATTGCGGCGTCACGCAGTGTGTGCATTTGCTGATAGGGCGTGCTGGCGTTGGAATGCTGCGTGTATATTTTTGCGAGAAGCTGCTCAACCGTGTGGAGAGGAATTGTTTTCGGCAGAATCAGAGGTTCACGGAATCTGGTTTGCAGCTTGGCAAATGGGGTGATTGAGATGATATCGCGGTATTCCAAGTGATGATAAAATGCTTTTATAGAAGCGATTTTTCGTTTGACCGTTCGTGGTTTGAATAATGCATGTAAAGAGGAAATATAGGCTTCAATTGCCTGAGGAGTACGGGAAATGAGAGGCTGATCCGGGAATGCCATATAAAAATGCTGGAGATCGATTGCGTAGGCCTTGACGGTTTTTTCGTCCAAACGCTTGTTGTATTTGCAGTAGTCTAAATAGGTCTGAATCAGGGATGTATCATTTGTAGATTTCATAAAAAACTCCTTTTTCAACGTATTGTAGCAGAAATAAGGAAAGTGATATATAATAGCTAGAGAAAATTATAGATAAAAGGGTAGGGCACGATGCAGGTCATAGTCTGTGATGATGATATTGAGAATTTAAATGAGATGATAAAGGTCTGTCGTGATGTGATGGTGAAAGGAACCGAGGTACGGGGATTTTCCGATGCCAGAATGTTAGCGGAATCCCTGCAGGCACATACGGTGCAGCCAGCACTTATGCTTTTGGATATTGAGATGCCGGAGCTTTCCGGGTTGGAGCTGCGCGAGCAAATGGCTTCGAAGCTGCGTATGACAGATATTATCTATGTAACGTCGCATGAAGAAATGATGGAAGCGGCATTTGGGCGAAATGTGATCGCATTTGTCAGAAAAACAGGAAATTGGGACAAGCTGACAGAGGTGTTGCAGAACTTTCAGAGAGAGCATCAACGCCTGATCGACGTAACATGGAAGAAAAAAGTATGGCAGATTGATGTATCGCAGATACTATATATACAGTCTGCGGATAATTATAGTCAGATAACCTTTTACCTGCGCGGGGAAGTCGTGCAGGCACTGCAAACGTATACAATGAAAGAGTGGGAGCAGATTCTGCAGGAACAGGGATTTTGCAGGATATCAAGATTTGTGATCGTGAACTATGCGTATGTCGAGGATATCCAGAAGACATCTCTAATTATGGAAGATAGTATGCGTTTTAACATACCAAACGGAAAGGTAAGGAGGCTGCGACAGGAATATATCGCATATGCGCGGGAGCATGAAAGAGTTTTATAGGGATGTTTTTGTTGTGTTTTTTAATTAATTGCATAAAGCTGATTAAGGAAACCGCGGTTTCTGCGTGTGTGTTTGGCTATCATAGAAAGAAACAGGCACGGAATTTGTGCCTGAGAGATGCAGTTCTTACAGGAGGATTGCTGATTATAGGAACATTTATAGAAACGGAGTTTCTGCATGAGAATGCGATTGTGCTGATTCCGATTATAAATGGAGTTGCATTTTATATCTGGAAGCGGCGATCTATACGAGAATCCATAAAGGCATATGTGTTGTCTTATATGATCGTAGAGGTCGTGGATTCAATTCTATATGTATGCATTGCACTTTTAGCAAATGTAAGTGTCAATGACCTCGGGTTTTCCGATCCGATCATGGATGGAATCTGTTCATTGCCGGGACTTTTTTTGTGGGCGTTGATCTATAAGCTGCAAAAGAAAAAGTCGGATGTGTGGACGCTTGTAAACCGCAATTTCTGGGTGTTGTTCGCGGGAGGCATACTTGCGGCAGTTCAGGTTTCATTTCTGACCTATATTGTAGGGGATGGGGAGATCAGAAACGTGGCAGGCGAGACCTATGTTGTACTTATGATGTTATTTGGCTCAGCTGTTATTGTATGTGCGTATTTGATCTACATAGGAAAGCTGAAAAAAAGGAGCGACCGACAGGCAGAACAGATACGGATGTTTGAGCGGGAACAGAAGCTGACCAGAGATTATTATGTACAATTGTATGAGAAAAATGAGGAGACACGCGCCCGACAGCATGAATTCCGGCATATGATGCAGACGGTGCAGGATCTGCTCAAAAAGGGAGAGATTGCACGGGCAACTGCAATGGTTGAAAGCTGGAATCATATGGAAGCAGAACAACCGACATGCATATATTCACAAAACCGGCTTGTGGATGCCGTGATTTCAGGCGTGCTTGGAGCCGCGGTTTCAAAGGAGAAGCTTCTGTTTACATATCAGGGGTGGCTGCCGCAGGAGCTAGGGATTGATGATCTGGATCTGTGCTTTTTCCTGTCTAATATGCTGGAAAATGCAAAGGAAGCCGTTGAGAAAATCCCCCTGGATATTGGAGAACGGAAGATTCATCTTACGATTGGAACATACAAGAAGCTGATATTTTTTGACTGTGTAAATACGATTTTGCCGGACGGGGAATCGTCTACCGAGACAGCGAAGAATCCGGATTGGCACGGATTTGGACTACATAATGTACATAAAATCGTGCAAAAATATGATGGAGAGTTTGAACTTTCCTTTGATAGACAAACAGCAACGGCACATGCGGTTCTGCATAAAAACCTCTAAACCATACATACTAGCTTATGTATAGTTTGGAGGTTTTTTATGGACTGGAAAGATCTGTATGATGATAACAACAAGCTCAAGGTGCCTCTGCGGCGGAGCTTAGCTGAGAATAAAAAGGTGCTCGGCATCCTGTTTGAAAACTGTGGGGATGTAGTGCAGAAGTCTTTCGCGATGGAGCGGGCGGAGGGCATGGTGTATATGCATGTTGTATATATCGATGGCTTGACGAATAACGGCATGATCGAGGAGACAATCCTGAAGCCGCTTTCGTATGAATGGCGCGGAAATTCGGCGAAGGATGTCTGGGACAGCATCTTATATCAGGAGGTTCAGACGGCGGATATCAAGGAGGAAACTTCCTTTGATAAAACAGTCGGTTCGATTCTGAAGGGTGATACGGCGATCTTCATTGATGGTTATGCGAGGTCAATGATCGTATCGTCGAAGAAATTACCACTTAGAGGAATCTCTGAAAATGATACGGAAGCGGGCATGCGCGGACCGAAGGACAGCTTTAATGAGGGATTCCGGCAGAGTACCGCGTTGATCCGGCGGCGGATCAAGGATGCAAAATTGCGCGTGGAGCAGGATACGATTGGGGAGCGCACACGGACGGACTATGCGCTTGTGTATCTGGCAGATGTAGCGTCGGAGGAGCTGGTTAAGCGCGTGCGGGAGGACATGCATCACTATGATATTGATGCCATCTATGATAGTGGGATGGCGCAGCATTTGATGGAAAATTGGTATTCTCCGTTTCCAACGTTTCAGTCGACGACCAGACCGGATAAGGTGGCAGCCGGTATCACGGAAGGCAGAGTGGCAATCGTATTTGATAATTCGCCGGAGGTGATTCTGGCACCGTGTAATTTGAACATGCTGTTGCAGACGTCCGATGATTATTACAATCGCTGGGCGGTCGGGACATTTGCGCGGATTATCCGGTATGTCGCGGCATTTCTGGCGGTGTCCCTGCCCGGACTGTATATTGCGATTACCGTGTATCATAGTGATATTCTACCGACGAAGCTTCTGTATGCGATTGCGTCAGCGCGGAGTATGGTCACCTTTCCTGTGGTCGTGGAAGTGTTGCTGATGGAGTTTTTGTTTGAGCTTTTGCGCGAAGCGGGGATACGTCTGCCGGGACCGCTTGGCAACACGATCGGTATCGTCGGCGGATTGATCGTTGGACAGTCGGCAGTGGAGGCGGGCATCGTGAGTACGATGGTTGTGATCGTTGTAGCGCTGACTGCGATTGCAAGCTTTGCGATTCCGAATGAAGAGTTCGCATCGGTGTTCCGCCTGCTCAAATTTTTCGTGATTATTCCGTCTGCCATCTGGGGCTTGTATGGATATATTCTAGCGCTTTTGGTGATTGCGGTGCATCTGTCCGGACTGATGAGCTTCGGCATCCCATATATGTATCCGATTGTCGCCGGAAGTGGCAAGCGCGCCTATGCAAATCAGGATTTTGTGCTGCGGGCACCGATCTCGTGGATGCGGAAACGCCCAATCTTCGCACGTGAGGAGGAACGTATGAGGTTGAAACCCCATGTGGCGAAGTCAACAGAGAAGGAGGAAAAAAATCATGAATCTGGCGGACGGTAAAATCTCCAAACGGCAATGGTTCCGGATGAGCTATCTTGAATGTGTCACGATCAGTATGATGATGATTCCGTATATCACATTGTCACTTGCGGGGAAATATCATGTGCTGGCACTGGTGGTCGGGCTCGCATTTGTCGTGCTCTATGGAGCGTTGATGCTGTATCTTGCGGACTTTGTTCCATGCGGTTATATCAATGCGATTCGGAATCATATGGGATGGACTGCCGGTATATTGGACGTGCTGTATGCCTTACGGTATCTGCTGCGTGCGACGCTCATCGCGGTCTTTTTCTCCATGATTTTGCAGCGGTATCTGCTGCAAAGCTTCTCTGTATGGTGGATCTTCCTGCCATTTCTTGGAATCACATTGTATGGTGCGTCCAAGTCGATGGAAGGACGCGGACGGATGTTTGAATTTTTGTTTGGGTGGATGGTCGTACCACTCATATTGATCGTTGTGTTCTCGGTATCGAATATTGATATCGGCGCCATCATGCAGGGAATCACATCACAGTCGGAGGTATCGGGCGTGTTCAAGGGTGCATACGCAATCCTTCTGGCATTGTCGCCACTGGAATTGCAGCTCTACAGTTGCCCATGCGTGAAGGAGAAAGACCGAATGGGGGGAATCTGGCTGCTTGTCTGGATTTTATTTACCATTGTATTTTCGTATCTGTTCATCGTGGCAATCCTTGGCTATGGCTGGACGGCAAGCGACACGACGGCATCGTTCAATGTAATGGAAGCGGCTTCTTTTCCTGGCGGGGCGGTGGCGCGGCTTGACTATCCGGTGATGGCATTTTGGATTATCGGTGTGTTTGCAGTTGTGAGCGGCTATCTGCATCAGACTCGGGACTTCCTGTATTCGCTGTGTGAAGTGAAGCAGAAAAGTGGACGTGTTGTGACATTTGTGGTGATGTTCGCGGGTGCGTGTCTGTTTGCGTATGGAATGCAGTTTGAATCGGCCGTAAAATATGGCATGCGGTATTTCCTGTATGCAGACCTTGCGATCGGCATTGTATTTCCGTTGATCGTCATGTGGGTAAAGACGAAAAAACGCGTGAAATGGGGAATCGGTTTTGTCTGTCTGACTGTGCTGGCTGCAATCGGCAGTGTATTGATCGGAGATGAAAAGCTTGGCAGACAATTTGTGCAAAATGATTTTACTGCGATAGAACAGAAAAAGGAAACGTTGGAGCACCGGGATTATGTGCAGGAAATGCAGGTGGAAACTGCGAAGGACGGATATCAGTTTACATTTGTGATTGCAGATATCGCCGGGTACGAAGGGGAAAACAGCATCAATCAGACGCTCTACCATGTGCAGGCAGAGAATCTGGAGATGGCGGCAGCGCTGTACCAGAGAGAGAACGAGCGGCAGTTGGATTTCGGGCA
>ULKU01018490.1_pt1 | contig 11215 bp, 9 predicted proteins | sample 1951221 | NCBI WGS metagenome assembly ULKU01 (sample SAMEA4835507, study PRJEB28245) | human gut metagenome | biome: gut microbiome; material: fecal sample | place: Denmark | collected 2008
TGGAGACCGATATCGTAAGTACCGCCGTCACCACCGAATGTGATGAACTTGTAATTCGCGGAGATCTTTCCCTTCTTCTTTAATGCGTGGTAAGCAGTTTCAATACCGGAAAGTGTTGCACCTGCATTTTCAAATGCATTGTGCATGTAGCTGTCCTCCCATGCGGTATATGGATACATGAAGCTGGATACTTCCAGACAGCCGGTTGCATTTCCGATAACCGCCTTATCCCCCTCATGCAGGGCACGCAGGACTGTACGAACAGCGATTGTTCCGCCGCAGCCTGCACACATTCTATGTCCCGGAGCGAGACGTTCCGGTTTGCTCATTACTTCTTTAAAATTAAATGCCATCTCGATTCCCTCCGTTACTTTCTAAGTCCGATATACTTGAACTGTTCTGCTTCCTGCTTGCCGGATACATAATCTATCAGATCCTGATAGATACCGCAGGCTGTTTCTACTGTGTAATCTCTTCCGGCAAGACCGTAGAAATAGTTGACGGTTGTTGATTCGTTCTTTGCATCGTATAAAGCAGCCTTCAGTTCAGAACCAAGCGGACCGCCGCATCCGGAGAAGCTTTCTGCACGATCCATGATCGCGATGCCCTTTGCATTTTCGAGGGCAGCAGCTAATTCGGCGCCTGGGAATGGACGGAATACACGTACCTTGATCATTCCTGCCTTGATGCCCTGCTCACGAAGCTCATCAACGGCTTCCTTCGTTGTTCCGGCGGCAGAACCCATGATCACGATCACATACTCGGCGTCCTCCATACGATACTCCTCGAAAAGTCCGTACTTTCTTCCGGAGATCTTCTCGAATTCCGCTGCAACCTCTAAGATAATCTTCTTTGCGTTCTTCATGGCGATACGCTGGTTCATCTTAGTCTCCATGTAGAATGGAGAGTTTGCATAAGGACCAACTGCCATAGGCATATCTGCATTTAACAGGAAGTTTTCCGGTTCATAGCTTCCTACAAAATCCTTTACTTTCTCAGTCTCAATCAGGGAGATATTTTCAACCGCGTGGCTTGTGATGAAACCGTCCTGACAAGCCATAAATGGAAGCTTGACGTCCGGATGCTCGGCAATGCGGAACGCCTGGATGTAATTGTCGTAGGCTTCCTGATTGTTCTCAGCGTAGATCTGAATCCAGCCGGCATCTCTGGCACCCATACTGTCAGAGTGGTCACAGTTGATGTTGATCGGTCCGGTTAATGCACGGTTTACAACCGCCATAACGATTGGAAGACGATCGGAAGCTGCGACATAAAGTACTTCCCACATGTAGGCAAGGCCACAGGAAGAAGTAGCTGTGATTGCTCTTGCGCCGGCGGCGCAGGCACCCATGGTGGCACTCATAGAGCTGTGCTCGGATTCAACCGGGATAAACTCGGTGTCGATGTCACCGTTTGCAATGAAGGTGGATACCATCTGAGGAATCTCTGTCGATGGTGTGATTGGGAATGCTGCCATTACGTCAGGATTGATCTGCTTGATTGCATGTGCAACTGCCTCGTTACCTGACATTCTTTCACGAATTGCCATATTAGATTCCCTCCTTCATTGTAATTGCACCGAAGCTGCAGACGCGCTCGCAGATACCGCAGCCTTTGCAGTGGTCTAAGTCGAAGTCTTCTCTTTTTCCGTCTTTTACCGGAATACAGCTATCCGGGCAGACGGGTGTGCAGAGCAGACACTGTGTACATTTTTCCCAGTCGATCACTGGAGTTTTTGTTCTCCACTCGCCTGTACAGAATTTACGGGAACCGCCGCCGCCATAGATCTGGTTGCCCGGCGTCATATCATAGTAAGGACTATGTTCATTGATTTTAGAAATATCTGTTGCCTTTGACATTTATTTTACCTCCTCGAACGCCATTTTCAGTGCACGCATATTGCCGTCGATTACTTCCGGCTTCTTTGCGAATTTGTGTTCATAAGATGCCTGCATCTGGGATAAGAACACATCTTTATCCATGATGTCTGCAACCTTTACGATAGCAGCAAGCATCGGGGAGTTAGGGAAATACTTTCCAAGTGTTTCCATTGATACTTTGTGTGCATCAATCGTATAAACGCTTCCCTTGTATCCATTTAATAAAGGAAGAATCTCTTCTTTTGGACGCGGTGTGTTGATCACGATGGCACCATCTTCCTTCAGACCATTTGTGACATCTACGGAATGAAGCAGTGTCTCATCTACAACAACCACATAGTCCGGATGATAAATATTGGAATGTACCCGGATTTCGGATTCGCCAATTCGATTGTAGGCCGTGATTGGTGCGCCCATACGTTCCGGACCATACTCCGGAAATCCCTGGACGTGCATACCTGTGTTGAAAGCAACGTCCGCAAGCAGAAGTGCTGCGGTTTTGGCACCCTGACCTCCACGTCCGTGCCATCTGATCTCGATGTTCTTTTTCATATATTGCACTCCATTTCTCATAAATACAGTAAAAAACACAATAATTATACCATTCTGATAAAAAATGTAAAGGGAGTCGGTGGTTTTTCTTGGCAAATTACAATCTTTCTTGAATAATCTGGTTGAAATTGATATAATCAGTACGTTAAGCTTTTACACAACAAAAACAAAGGAGTTTTGTTATGCGAAGAAAGAAGAAAGACAAAAATAACATAAATAATCAGGAAGAAATTGATTTGATTCCGATAGAGTCACAGCAGGAAGAAACGGAAGTGGATACACAGCCGGATGCGGAGCCAGAAAATCCGGAAGCGACGGCAGAAGATATATCTGATGCATCTCTGGAGACAGAAACGGAAGTAGAATCAATAAAACCGGAAGCAGAATCGGCAGAACCGGAAAGTCCGGAAGTGGCAGCAGAGGATACGTCTGCACAGCCGGAAACACCGGAGGAAGAAAGCGAATCTTCTGCATTGTTTGGTGCGTATGTTGCTGAGGAGAACAAATGGGAGCGCAAGAACCGGATCAAGGATGAGAAGATCAAGGCAAAACAGGAGAAGAAGCGTGCGAAGTACGCGGATGTTGATGACGATACATACGAGCAGATGAAAGCGGGCGGCGCTCATAAGTTTTTTGGTGTGCTGTCTTTGATGATGCTGATTGTCGGAATTGCCGCAGTTGCACTGTTTGTCTACCGTTTGGTCATTGCACCTTCCTACGCGCAGGTGGGAGAGAAGGAAAAAAACCTGCATGTAGAAGGATTTGCCACGGAGACAGATACTTCCAAATATGAGCAGCAGGTAACTGCCCTGCAGGGAATTGCAACTCCGTCTGACCTGACTGATACATGGGTGGAACAGCCGTTTGAGCAGGCAACACCAAGTGATGTATCTGCACAGGATACAGAAGGCGCTGATACATTACCGGCAGACGATGCAGAGGCAAAGCCTGTTGTGATTGATTAGGAGGTGCAAGGATGAAAAAGACATGGAATAAACTTATTATTGTGTCGTTTATAGTGCTTGCGGTCGTTGCCTGTGCGGCAATCGTATTCCTATATCCGTACTACAATGAATATAAGGTATTTGACGGTATTGAAGCTGGACAGTGGAACGAGGTGCAAAAAAGCTACGAAGCGTTAGATAGCGAAAAGCAAAAGGCAGTACAGGAAATGCTTCCGGATTATGCGAAGCACATCTGCCTGGAATATCAGACCGGTGAAAAAGATTACATTTATACAGTCGCAGCATATGATGCGATCAACAGTATCGATGAGACAAAGAGCATTTGTACAAAATACAATGTGCTTGTCAATCGTACCGAATACCGGGATGCGATCGAACAGATTTATAATTCAAACCAGAATTACAATGGACAGGGCGTTGTGCAGGCGAACGAGACGATCAACAAGATCAATCTTCGACTGGATACAGACACGAAAAAAGAGGTTGTAATTGAGGTTTTAAATGAGAAGTATCAGCAGTATGTAGATGGTGAAATTACGGCGGATGCGATGAACAGCTATATTTCTATTGTCAATGGTCTGGCTGTGACAGATATTGCAGATTATACAACCGTGCTCACCAATAACATTCAGGTGATCGAGTCTTATCGGGCATTGTATGACACAGCACAGGCAGCATATGATCAGGGAGATTATTTTACGGCATTGAATATTTGCCAGTCCGTGCAGTTAGATCCGCTGGATTCGCAGTATATTGATAAATTTTACTCATTATACAAGCTTGCGTATTCTACAGGCATGAATTATTATGACGGTCTGCTTGATACGTATATTGAGATCGGGGATAACCAGAACGCACTGAACCTGTTGGATAAGCTGGAAAAATATTATGCCGAAGATATGAATCTTCAGAAATACAAGCTGTCTATGGCAGCCGACTGGCAGAAGGCATATGTGAAGCTGGCAGAAAATGCAGATTCAGAAATCCAGAAGGTACTTGGAGAGACCGAGGACGGTATCAATATATTAGATTCGTTCTATAAAAATATCAAACCAGACAGTATGCTGTTGTATGATGTCGATGAGGACGGTGTGCCGGAGGCATTTTTCTATAACAGTATGGAACGCAACGAGACCTATGTGAGCTGCTTTATCTTTACCTACCGGGATGGCGCGGTTTCTTACCTTGGCTATGCGAAGGTGCGGAGCTTCTGCAGCGACAGCAGCTTTGTCGCATTTCCTTGGCTATCGACACGGACTTCCGGGGATGAATATTGCCTGAAACGGTATTCGGATGGCGTGATCACAGATGGACCGTATGTCCAGAATGTGGATGGTACTTATTATGTCAATGAGCAGGTTGTGGATGAGACGGAGTATCTCTCCCAGCAGAGTGAAACACTTGCAACATCTTTAAATAAGGGTGTGAAGGACTTTGATACAGCAACATTAGAAGACAGCGAAAGCTATATCTTAGCTTACAAATAAATTAAACGAGAGTATGGAGGCGAATTATGGTAAAACTTTATGAAACAGGTGCATACTTACTGAATGGTTCCGAGCTGGTTCCAGATGACGGACAGGCACAGGCAGTACTTGCATCGAAGGGTGTACAGACATCCAAAGAGGATGCATCGAAAAACACAATGGCATATGGAATACTCGAAGCACACAATACTTCGGGCAATATGGAACAGCTTAAGATCAAGTTCGATAAGATGACAAGCCATGATATTACATTTGTTGGTATTATCCAGACAGCGAGAGCATCAGGACTGACAGAGTTCCCAATCCCGTATGTACTTACAAACTGTCACAACTCTTTGTGCGCAGTTGGTGGAACAATCAACGAGGACGATCATGTGTTTGGTCTTTCCTGTGCAAAGAAATACGGCGGAATCTATGTACCACCTCATCAGGCGGTTATCCATCAGTTCGCAAGAGAGATGCTTGCAGAATGTGGAGCTATGATTCTTGGCTCTGACAGCCATACACGTTACGGTGCCCTTGGTACGATGGCAATCGGCGAAGGTGGCGGCGAGCTCGCAAAGCAGCTTCTGAAGCGTACATACGATGTGGCAAAGCCGGGGGTTGTGGCAATTTACTTAGACGGTGAAGTACAGAAGGGCGTTGGTCCACAGGACGTTGCCCTTGCAATTATTGGCGCAACCTTTGGCTGTGGTTATGTAAAGAATAAGGTTATGGAGTTCGTAGGACCGGGTGTAGATAAGCTGTCCGCAGATTTCCGTATCGGTGTCGATGTTATGACGACAGAGACAACCTGTCTGTCATCCATCTGGAAAACAGATGAGAAGATCGAAGAGTGGTATGAGACACACTACAGACCGGAGTGCTACAAAGAATTAAATCCGGGTGCTGTTGCATATTACGACGGTGTTGTTTATGTAGATCTCTCCAAGGTAAAACCTATGATCGCAATGCCATTCCACCCAAGCAATGTCTACACAATTGAGGACGTGAAGGCAAATCTGATGGATGTTTTGGACGATGTAGAAAAACGTGCGCAGGTATCCTTGGATGGCAAGATTGACTTTACACTGAAGGATAAGGTTGTTGACGGAAAGCTCTATGTAGAGCAGGGAATCATCGCAGGCTGTGCCGGTGGTGGATTCGAGAATATCTGTCAGGCAGCAGACCTGATCCGTGGAAAATACATTGGCGCGGACGAATTTACACTTTCTGTATATCCGGCATCCACTCCGATTTATATGGAGCTTGCGAAGAATGGTGTACTTTCCGATCTGATCGAGACGGGTGCGATCGTCAAGACTGCATTCTGTGGACCATGCTTCGGTGCTGGAGATACACCGGCAAATAATGCATTCTCGATCCGTCACTCAACAAGAAACTTCCCGAACCGTGAAGGTTCGAAGATCCAGAATGGTCAGATTGCTTCTGTCGCACTGATGGATGCACGTTCGATCGCAGCGACAGCCGCAAACAAGGGCTTCTTAACAGCTGCAACCGATCTGGATGTAGAATACAAGGGACAGAAATATTTCTTCGACAAGAAGATCTACGATAACCGTGTCTATAATGGATGGGGACATCCACAGCCGGAGCAGGAGATTAAGTTTGGACCAAACATCAAGGATTGGCCGGAGATGGTGGCGTTGACAGACAACCTGATGCTCAAGGTCGCTTCCGTGATCCATGATCCGGTTACAACGACGGATGAGCTGATTCCTTCCGGTGAGACATCTTCTTATCGTTCGAATCCACTCGGACTTGCGGAGTTTACATTGTCCCGTAAGGATCCGGAGTATGTAGGCAGAGCCAAGGCAATCCAGAAGGTCGAGCGTGTGCGTGAAGCTGGTGAGTGCATGGGCGAAGCAGATCCGAACATGAAGACAGCTATGCACAAGGTGAAGGAAATGTTCCCGGATGCATGTGGCTCGAATACCGGTGTCGGAAGTACGATCTTTGCGGTGAAACCGGGTGATGGATCTGCACGTGAGCAGGCGGCTTCCTGCCAGAAGGTACTTGGCGGCTGGGCTAATATCGCCAAGGAGTATGCAACAAAGCGTTATCGTTCAAACCTGATCAACTGGGGTATGCTTCCGTTTGTCATGGATGAGGATTACGACTTTGATGTGGATGATTATGTATTCATTCCTGGCGTTGCACAGGCAATCCGCAACAAGGATGAAATTATCAAGGCGTATGTTGTGAACAAGGATATGAAGGAGTTGTCGTTGAAACTGGGCGACCTGACAGACGATGAGAGAGATATCATTCTGGCTGGCTGTCTGATCAACTACTACAAGACACATTAATCAGATATATTCATTTAAACCTTTACACATGGTTTTCAATACTATATAATATACGCATTAGGAGCGTATATTATATGGATATTGAAAAGGACAGCCTGAAAAAACAAATACGGGAAATGACACAGCTTGGCTATATTGCACCGGAGGATCTTCCTTCGATTGAGCTTTATATGGATCAGGTGACGACGTTCATGGATAAATATCTTTCGCAGAACAAACGGTATGAGGAAGATAAGACGCTGACGAAAACGATGATCAACAACTATACGAAGAACAATCTGCTCCCGCCGCCAGAGAAGAAGCGGTATACGAAGGAACATCTGATTTTGCTGATTTATATTTATTATCTGAAGAATGTGGTTTCAATCAACGATATTCAGATTATGCTGAAACCGCTGATTGATCATTATTTCGAGAATCCGGAGGCTGCACACAGCTTAGAAGAGATCTATGCAAGTCTTTATAAGCTTGAACAGCGTCAGCATTTCCGGGTAGAGAATAGCATTATGAAGACATTTGAATTATCAGAACGAGATTTTCCGGGTGCAGATGATCAATACATCAAGAACCTGAATTTCCTCTCTTTGCTTGGATACGATATCTATATGAAGAAGAAGATCATGGAGCGGATTATCGATGAGATGGCTGCGGAGCAGGCGAAAGAACAGGAGCAGACAAACGGGAAAGAGAAGAAAATAAAAGAAGAAAATAAGAGAAAAAAATAAAAAGAGACGAGGCGTCAATTACGCCTCGTCTTTTTCGTTGGATGGTTCTGCCGGAAGAAGTGTGAGAGTCACGCGTTCGATACGGTTTCTGTGCACTTCGGTTACCTTAAAGTGGGCACCTTCACAATGAGCTTCTTCACCGGCGGTTGGAATCTTATCTAACAATTCAATGATGAATCCGGCAAGTGAATCATAATCCTTGGATTGGAAATTCGTGTGGAGTTTATCATTTAAATCATCCAGCTTGATGGATGCATCAATATCATAAGTATGGTTGCCGAGATCCCGGATCAGATCATTCTCGTTCTCGTCGTATTCGTCCCGGATATCCCCGACGATCTCCTCGACCAGATCCTCCATTGTGATGATTCCGGAAGCCTGTCCGTATTCATCAAGTACGATTGCCATACTGTCTGCGGAGGTTTTCATCTCCGCGAAGATCTGGCTCGTCTTCTGATACTCATATACAAACAATGGTTTACGCAGGATGCTTCGCAGATCAAAATAACGGATATCTAACAGCTCCCGGTAGAAAAACAGATCCTTGATATTGAGGATACCGATGATATTTTCTTTGGAATCCTCGTAAATCGGGATTCTGGTATAGGTTTCACTCTTGAAGATATCGACAAGCTCTTTGTAGGTAGAATTCACGTCGGCAGATACAACATCGGCTCTTGGAATCATGATGTCCTTCGATAATGCATCGCCAAAATCAACAACATTGGAGATCATGAATTTCTCTTCGGGCTCAATGACGCCTTCTTCATGCGATACATTTACGATAGTACGAAGCTCCGCTTCGGTAATACTTGTTTTCTTCGCGGATGGGTCGACGCGGAACAGCTTGAAGATGGCTCCGGTCAATATATTTAACAGGAAGATAACAGGGGTGAGCAGCGTCATCAGCCACGAGATCGGGTAGACAACGACCATGGAAAGCTGTAATGCATATTGCGTTGCAAGGGTCTTCGGGGAGATCTCACCGAAGATCAGGACAAGCAATGTCAGAATTCCGGTCGATACACCAATGTACTTACTTCCGAACATGTTTGTACAAAAGGTTGTTGCAAGTGCGGAGGCGGAGATGTTGACGATGTTGTTTCCGACCAGGATCGCACTTAATAGTTTGCTTGAATTTTCAGTTACTTTTAATACTTTCTTTGCTTTCTTGTTTCCGCTATCTGCGAGAGAACGAAGCTTTAGATGGCTTACCGTTGTCAGTGCAGTCTCTGAGGAAGAGAAAAAAGCGGAAAGTGCCAGTAAAATCAGAATTATAATTAGTTGTAACGCGGGACTATTGTCCAAAAAAACCACTCCTTTTGTGTATAAATTTCCTTATATTCTATATATTTGGATGAAGGGTGTCAAGTATAGATTTGGCTATAACATAAAATTATAGCTGATTCAATTTAATTCCTATTAGACAAATAGGAATTGAGGTGATAAGATAACCTTGCAATCAGGAAAACGGATTACAAAACAAAAAATGACAACAAGGCACAAGCCGAAAAATAAAAGAAAGACGAGGTACAAGATTATGGGAAAGAAACATTATGAGGACAGAAATTTAAAGTTTGAAACATTACAGTTACATGTAGGACAGGAACAGCCAGATCCGGTTACAGACGCAAGAGCCGTTCCAATCTATCTGACATCTTCTTATGTGTTCCACAACAGTAAACACGCGGCTGACCGTTTTGGATTGAAGGATGCCGGTAACATCTATGGACGTCTGACGAACCCGACAGAGGATGTATTTGAGAAGCGTATCGCAGCACTCGAAGGTGGTGTCGCAGCACTTGCAGTTGGTTCCGGAGCAGCCGCTCTTACATATGCATTTCAGGCACTGGCACATGCAGGCGACCATATCGTAGCAGCCAAGAACATCTACGGTGGAACTTACAACCTGCTTGCACATACACTTCCGGATTATGGTATCGAGGCAACTTTCGTAGATCCGTTTGATTACGATGCAATCGAAGCAGCGATTAAGCCAAACACAAAGGCAGTTCAGATCGAGACACTCGGAAATCCGAATTCAGAGGTGGTAGATATCGAGCGAATTGCAAAGATCGCACATGCACATAACATTCCGCTTGTTGTCGATAATACATTTGCAACACCATACCTTGTAAGACCGATTGAGTACGGTGCAGATATCGTTGTTCATTCCGCAACGAAGTTTATCGGTGGCCATGGAACAACGCTCGGCGGCGTGATCGTTGATAGCGGTAAATTCGACTGGCTGAAGGCTGGGGACAAGTTCCCGTGGCTGGTAGAGCCAAACGTATCTTATCATGGAGTCAGCTTTGCAAAGGATACTGCTCCGGCTGCATTTGCAACCTATATACGGGCAATCCTGCTCCGCGATACAGGCGCAACGATCTCGCCGGTACATTCCTTCATCTTCTTACAGGGGCTTGAGACATTGTCTCTCCGTGTAGAGCGCCATGTAGAAAATGCACTGAAGGTTGTACAGTATCTGAAGAATCAGCCACAGGTAGAGAAGGTAAATCACCCATCGATCTCTGAGAATCCAGAGCAGCAGGCACTTTACAAGAAGTACTTCCCGAATGGTGGAGGATCAATCTTTACATTTGAGATTAAGGGTGGCGCTGCAGAAGCACAGAAGTTTATCGATAACCTCGAGCTCTTCTCCCTGCTTGCAAATGTAGCGGATGTGAAGTCGCTTGCAATCCATCCGGCATCAACCACACATTCTGAGTGCAACGAGGCAGAGCTTCTCGATCAGGGAATCAAGCCAAATACAATCCGTCTTTCTATCGGTACAGAAAATATCGATGATATCATTGAGGATCTCGATGAGGCATTCAAGGCACTTGCAGAGTAATCACTTGTGAAAATATGGTTAAAAAGAGGCAGAAACTTGGTCTGCCTCTTTTTTATTTACAGAAAATGTGGTAAACTAAGATTAGTAAAAACAAACAGGAAAGTGTAAACGGTGAAAAGATGTTATCAGTCGTATTGCCTGCCTACAATGAAGAAAAAATGATTCAGAAAGCGGCAGGAACCATAGGCGGAATTTTACAAAAAGAAGCCATTGATTATGAGATTATATTCGTAGATGATGGTTCCAAAGATGGAACGTGGCAGCAAATAGAACAGACACAAAAAGAAGATCAGCATGTCAATGGAGTTCGTTTTTCCAGAAATTTCGGAAAAGAATCTGCCATGATGGCGGGACTGGAAAATGCAGGTGGCGATTGCGTTGTTGTGATGGATTGTGATCTACAGCATCCACCAGAGACAATCGTGGAGATGTATCGGCTGGGG
>ULKU01005448.1_pt1 | contig 10916 bp, 7 predicted proteins | sample 1951221 | NCBI WGS metagenome assembly ULKU01 (sample SAMEA4835507, study PRJEB28245) | human gut metagenome | biome: gut microbiome; material: fecal sample | place: Denmark | collected 2008
TTTTTTTAGTATGTTTGTTATGTAGAACGATATACTTCCCAAAGTCTTTCAGAAAGTCCTAAGTCTTTTTGAGAGAGATGAAAATCCTCATCAACTTTCCAAACAATGTCTGCCCATCTCATAAGCTTCCCGCATCGCCGGCTTATCATTTATTTCTCCTGTATGCCAAACACCTGCTCCATACACAACCCCTTTGATAACCGGATTCTCCAAGCAATCTAAAAATCCTTGGAAAGTATCAATAGTACGTTCCATCAGTTTCCGGTCTCCTTCTGCAGCAGTGGCAATAAAATAAAACTCTTTGTTACCCATTTCTGTATAACGTCCGCAGCAACGGTCTATCAAAGTCTTCATTTGAGCACTCATCGTGTAGAAATAAACCGGAGTTGCCATTACTATCACATCTGCCCTTATCATTTTTTCCAATATTTCAGCAGTATCATCTTTTTGCGGACAAGGCTTATTGTAACGGCTGCATGTGCTACACCCGGTACAGTAATTTATTATTTTATCACGTAGAAATATCTTTTCCACTTCATTGCCTGACTCCATTGCTCCACGCATAAATTCGTCACACAATGTATCAGAATTTCCGCCACGACGCGGACTGGAAGATAATATCAGCACTTTCTTTGCCATAATTCGTATTTTAAGAGTTATTTTTATTTCTTTTCCAACGGCAAAGATAAACTATCCGCCAATAATTTCTGTAGATAATTTACAGATAAAATAACCTCGATTACGGATTCTTCTTTCCTCTTATCTAAAATTCGTAAATCCCTCTTGCAAATAGGGAAATTCCCCATATAAATAGTAATATTCTCTTTATAGTATCATTTTCCCCACCTATTTTTGCAGTATAAGAAAAAACAGTAAACTAAAATCAAATGGATTATGAAAACAAAGATAAGAGAATGCTTCGGTCTATTGGTATTTGTCCTAACCATGCTTAGTTTGACTTCATGCGAAGTAGAAATAGATAGCTGGTATGATAATGATGATTATAGTGAGGTATATTATAGAAAGACACATGAACTGTGCAGCCGTACATGGCAGGAAAGTTGGGAGCAAGATGGAAAATATTACACCCAGCGATTGGACTTTTATGAAAATCGGACCGGAAAAGACTATATACGAGTGGAGTATCGAGATGGCTGCGTAACTGAAGACATATATTACTTTGATTGGAATTGGGATAACAATACACAAACATGTATCCGTATGAAATACGGACCGGATGACGTCTCTTATTTTGAACGCATCTGGATGAGCGACAATACACTAAGTGGTTTGCTTGACGGTACAGAAGTTTATTTTAAAGGAAGGTATTAGGAAAAAAGAACGAGGTGGCTGTCAAAAGGCAGTCGCCTCGTTTCCATATCAGTACTTTCTTTGATAATGTAGATAAAGTTATTCGTTCTTCAGACTGAGAATGGGGTTTTCGTTGGCTATCCGCCATGACTTGATAATCACACAGCCCACGATGAACACCAATACAACGATGAATACACCTGTATAAAACAGCCAATCGGTAGTCATTACATCCCGAAACTGCGACTTCCATACCATTCCTGTATAGTGCGAAAGAACAACGCCTATCAATATGGCCGGTACAGCGATACGGATGACATCTGTTGACAACATCAGCAAAATGCCTTTCACTTCTGCCCCATTAATCTTGCGGATGGCAATTTCCTTACTCCGACGCCGTATCTCATCATTAATATAACCTACCAATCCCATCAGTGTGATGGCTAAGATAGCAATGGTTGCCAAAATGATAGAATCCCGAAAAACGCGTTCTGAATGGAAAGAACGTTCCATCTGTTTTGCATAAGAGGTAAACTGTACATTATCTTGCGGATAAAGTTTCTTCATTTCTTCGTTCAAGCGTTTGAGGTTATCATCAAACGGTTCTTTCAGCCTCACATGCATTACATTGCCACGTCCGCTGCTCCAACGAATCTCGACCGGCTCCATTTGTGCCGCATCAATAAATCTGAACCCATCCAATATACCTGTCACCGTACCATGTTCGGGTACATACTCACCTACTCCGTTATTGTTCCACTTCATGGCACGCACAAATTCTTCGTTGACCAGTATTTCCCCTTCGGCTGTCGGTGCTTTTCCCGTTTTCAACCTCATCCCTATAAAATTAAAGAACTCCCTGTCAAAGAAAGTCAGGCGCGGAGAAAAAATCATATTGCCACTATTGTCATTCACCGGATAAGGAGACGGAAATCCCAACATTCCGGCTTCTGCCGTAGCAGCCCTTTCCACGTATGGCAGGTTATGAAGCAAACTGAGTGTGTTGTCCACATGCTCATACGAATCATAAACAGACGCCAACCGTTCCATATTGTAGCCTAAATCTTTTGACATCGTATAATGGTATTGAGAAAAGACTACACACGTCATCCCGACTAAGAATGCCGTACCTGCAAATTGCACAAAAAGTAACGGATACTTCCAGCGTTTCTTGTTTTCAGTGTATTGGCGGAAAACCTGGGTAACAGGAATTGAAGAAAAGAACCGTCCCGGCATGATACCTCCTATGAAGAACAGAAACAGCACCACCAAAGCAGGAGCCCAAATGTTTTGCAAGCTAAACAGTTCTCCGACAGGTGTCTGAATCAGTTCTTCTATTTTTTCATTGAAATTGAGAATGATAAAAGCAATCAAAGCTAAAGATATACATACGATTATGGCTGTTTCCCACAAAAACATTCCGAATATGCCTCCTGTACCTGCCCCATTGCATTTGTGTACGCCAATGGCTTTGGCACGGTAAGCCAGCGAAGAGAGAGAAATAAGCACGTAATTCAATGTTGCGGTGAACAGTAATGCTATTGCAAGTATACCCATAATATAAAGCATTTTCACTGTATTCCAATTGTCGAGATGCAGTCCGCGCAATGGAGAAACCATTACCTCAATACCTTTTACTCCAAACTTTCCATAGTGGTCCATGGGCATATATTGGCTCATGATGATAGACGTTATACCTTTATTGATAATTTCCGCATCTGCTTTTGAATGCTTCAGGCGGACAAAAGCCTGATAATTGCCACCGGTGTTCCATCCCAATCCGCCTTTGTAATATTTCGTGCGATTGGCAATAGAGATAACGGCTTTCGGGCGATATAATGTGGTATTCAGAGGGATATCGGCATAAATACCTTTGACTATAAAAGGCTGATAATCTCCACCAATATTGTATAACAATGTTTTTCCTACCGCGCCATCACTTCCGAAAACCTCTTTGGCAAAGGATTCGGACAAGAATATCATATCCGGGTTAGCTAAATCAAGCGCATTGCCTTTGTATAAAGGAAGCCCCATTGTTTGAAAAAAAGCAGAATCGACCATAAGAACAGTTTCCCTATAAGCTTTATTTCCATGAGACATCTTCCCATAAGCCTCTGTTACTGTCGTAAAACTTTCCACTTGAGCGGAAAAGTGCCGGGCAATCGCAGCAGCAGTAGGATAAATGTTATTGCCATGAAGCGGCTTTCCACCATCCCACCCTGTTTTTACCACATACAGCTGTTCGTTGTCCCGGTAAAAATTATCATAGCTCAATTCGTATGCTACTTTAGCAATCAAGATAACGGATACAAGCAAACCTAAAGTAATGGATACCACTTTGACTATATTTGAACCTTTTCCACGAATGACATTTTGGATAGCATATTTCAATTGTTTCATTGCATTATGGTGTTTTATTTATGACTACTCAATACTAATTACTAATTTATTCTGATTTGATACTCTTTACCGGATTTTCATTAGCAATGCGCCACGCTCTGATTACCACACAGGCCACGACAAGAAACATTACGAACAAAGCAACTCCAATAAAATATAAAACATTCAAATTTATCTGTTCCGGAAATTGTTCAAGCCATACTCGTCCGGTAGAATAAGCTATTAAAGTTCCTATACATACAGAAGGTATCGATACATTCAATATGTCACGAATCAATAAGCGAAGAATGCCGATAGCTTCCGCACCATTCACTTTGCGAATGGCAATTTCTTTGGAACGGCGTTGAGTTTCGTCATTCACATAGCCTATCACACCCATAATAACAATAAGAAGAATGAATCCCGAAGTAATCCACACAGAATTACGGAAACGATAGACATCTTTATAAACCGTATCCAACATATTGCTTACCAATTGAAACTGCAAGGAAACATTCGGATAGGTCTTGGCTACAAATTCATCCAGTTTTTTCTTATTCTCCACATACGGTTGTTTCAGGCGGACGTTAAAGGTGTTGCTCGCATCTTTGACACAAAGTAAGGCAATAGGCGACTGTTCATGAAGAAAGGTAAAGTTACGCACATCACGAAACACACCGACAATGGTTCCTGCTTTAGAAAAATTATTCAATCTCTTTCCAACGGCTCCATCCGACCATTTCATCAAACGCACCACTTCCTCATTAACCAGCAAGTCTCCCGGATTCTTCATCGGACTTCCTTCTATTATCTTTATTCCCATTACATCCGTATAATCAGAAGTACACGAATTCCAATTCAAGTTTCCAATACGTTCTCCACTGTTACTAACTAGCGGACGTGTCCAATACTCACCGATTACATTGCAAGTGGAGCGTGCAACACTTTCCACCATAGGCTGACGACGGATATTGTCGGCTATGTTTTCAGCTTCTTCCGGTTGAAGAGAGACATTAGCCGAAACCAGTCCCGGAACTTTTATTCCCATATCGCGGTTCATCAAATGATTATATTGCAACAAGGTTACCAATAATAAACCTAATACAAAGGAGACTCCTGTAAACTGTACAAATAGCAAAGAACGTTTCCAGCCTTTTTTGGCATTCGTATATCGTCGGAACACCTGCGTGACGGGAATGCGTGCAAACAATCTTCCCGGCAATACTCCTGTCAGCACAAACAAGACAAGAATGGTTAATGCAGGTACCCATAAAGTTTCCCATGTGAAAAGGGCAGGCAAAGTAACTGAGAGCAAATCTTCTATAACCTCTTGTGCATTGATTATTATAAATAAACTGATGACAACGGATAGAAGAACAATGATACCTGTCTCCATCATGAACATCCCGAAAACATTGCCGGTACTTGCTCCGCTACACTTATGTACACCAACCATTTTAGCTCGACGACTCATGGCAGCAATAGCAATCAGCATATAGTTCATGATAGCAACAAAGAAAATAGCAAACCCCAAGAAGCCGTATATAACAAGACGTTTGACTGTATCCAAACTTTCCAAATGGTAGTTAACCAGCGGAATAGCACTATACTCACAGATAAAATTATAAAAGTCGGTTGATGTATATTTCTCTATCACACCCTGAATCCTTTTATTCACAACTTCAATATCGGAAGCATTGCGCAAACGCAATAATGAAAAAAATACATCATTACCTTTCCATCCGTAACCTGCTATATAACCGTCTTTGTTATGGATAGAGATTACCAAATCACAATAAAAGATAGTGTTTTTCGGAATTTCCTTATATACTCCTCGTATTGTCACTTCGATTTGCTTATCCAATGTAAGTGTTTTCCCTATCGGATCTTCATCGCCAAAGCATTTACGTGCAAAACGTTCGGACACATAACCCGAACCGGGTACAGCCATATCTTTCACATTACCTTTCAGCATCGGAATGCCCAAAGTCTGGAAAAAGCAAGTGTCTGCCAATAAGTATTTGACGTTATTCAGCAGTTTGTCTTCTTTATATAGATTCCAGGCATTATCGGGATAAATGCAAGTGGCACTTTCGATTTGTTCGGGTAGATTTTCAGCCAGCGCTGCTGCTACAGGAGCAAATAATGTATAATCATAATTATCTCCATCATCCCCCACTATTTTTCCCGATTTAGAATCAATAAACAGTTCACGAGCTAAAGCCAGACGTTCTGCATCGGGATAACACTTCTCATAGCTTAATTCAAAAGCGATTTGCGAGAATAACAATATGCCGATAGTCAGTCCGAGTGAAAGAGAGATGAGCTTCGTCACATTACTTCCACGCCCGTGAAGAATCGTCTGGATTGCATAATATAATTGTTTCATCTGTGTTGTCTTGGGCTGTTACTCTTTGACGTTTGCTACAATGCTACCATCAAACAAATGGATAATGCGATGCGCAAAACTTGCATCGTGTTGTGAGTGAGTCACCATAACAATGCTGGTACCCTCTTTATTCAGTTCTGTCAATAAATTCATAACTTCGCTTCCGTTCTTTGAGTCCAAATTACCGGTAGGTTCGTCCGCCAAAATCAGTTTCGGATTAGTTATCACGGCACGTGCAATGGCAACACGCTGTTGCTGACCTCCCGATAACTGTTGAGGGAAATGCTTGGCACGATGACTGAGATTCATACGTTTCAATATTTCGAGGACACGCTCTTTGCGTTCACTCGCCTTAATACCCAAGTAAGTCAAAGGTAGCTCCACATTTTCAAACACATTCAGCTCATCTATCAGATTGAAGCTCTGAAAGACAAAACCGATGACTCCTTTACGGAGCTGTGTACGTTCCTTTTCTTTCAGTCCTGCCACTTCCTTATCTATCAACTTGTAACTTCCTTCGGTTGGGTTATCCAGCAATCCCAAAATATTCAGCAGAGTAGATTTGCCGCAACCGGAAGGTCCCATGATAGCAACAAATTCTCCTTCTTTGACTTCCATACTTACGTGGTTCAATGCTATGGTCTCCACTTCTGAAGTGCGAAACACTTTACTCAAATTCTCAATCTGTATCATATTCGTTTCTATTGTTTAATTATTCACTTTTAATACTGTTCACCGGATTATCATTTGCTATTCTCCATGTCTTTATCACCACACAACCAATGATAAAAAGTAAAGAGACAAAAGCTATCAGGATATAATAGTATATCGGAAATTCAGCCGTTTCAGAAAATTGGTCCGTCCACAAAGCTCCCAAATACCAGGCCCCCAATGTTCCGATACACACCGCAGGCATTGAAGTCCAAAATATATCTTTCGAAAGCAAAAGCAAAATAGAAGATGCCTCTGCCCCATTTACCTTACGAATGGCTATTTCCTTACTGCGACGTTGCATCTCATCATTAATATAACCAATCAATCCCATCAAGGTAACAAAAAGGATGGTTATGGTGGCCATTAGCGCAACACTTCGAAAATCGACCACAGTGCTGATTTGTAGTTCTGTTGCCCGTGTTTCAGACACAAAATTCAAATCTCCATCCGGCCAAATATTCTTCACATCTTCATTGAGTTTCTTTAAGTTCTCATCAAACGGCTCTTTCAGCTTTACTTGAATACAGCCACCAAAATCAGAACGATATTGGAATACGACCGGTTCCTCTGGTACGAAAACCGGATTGGATGAACGGAAGTCTTCCGTCACTCCCACGATAGTACCCAATATTTCATCATTATTACGAACCTGGCGACCGATAGGATTCTCTTTCCAATTCATGATTTCCAGGAACTTCCGGTTAACCACAACTTCATCCTTCTGCTTCAGGTTACGTCCTTCTTTCAATTTTATTCCCAAAAACGGAAGATAGTCTTTATCAATCTCATTGTTTCGCATGCTATATTGTTTTCCGCTTTCCGTAGTGACATAGCAACCGCTCATGCCTTCATATAGGGGCAGACTGCTGCTTGCAACAGCTTCTACATAGGGCAAATTCTGGAAGGTAGAGCGTGCATTTTCAGGATTGCTGAAATAGTAATAGGTAAAGGCCATGCGTTCTGTGGTGAAACCTCGGTCTATATTGGTCATGTGATTGGATTGCACCAATACAAGCGCCAACAATGCAAAGATAAACGCCGTACCGGTAAATTGGACGAAAAGCAACGGACGTTTCCAGCTTGTCTTGCCTTCCGTATACCGGCGAAAGACCTGTGTAACCGGTATTCTTGAGAATTGCAACCCCGGCAATACACCACCCACTATGAAGATAAATAAAACGGCACAAATTGGCGCCCATAGATTCTCGTATGTAAACATGGCCCCTAAACTGGCATCCGCCATTCTTTCAAGAGGTTCTTTGAAATTGAACATCAGGAAAGCCATCAATAGGACGGAGAGAAAAACAAGAATTCCTGTTTCCCACAGAAACATTTTCAGGATTCCCCAGCCCGACGCCCCACTGCATTTGTGCACGCCAATGGTCTTGGCGCGACGGCTCAGCGAAGAAATGGAAATCAGCACATAGTTCAATGTAACAGTAAACAATAAGATACCTGCCAAGATAAGCAATACCCAAATAATGCCCATGCCATCATAATTTCTGGCCAGCCTTAAATCAGAAAAGGGAATCAGGCGAAGTGACCAAGTATAATTCTTATCCTTATCTTCCTGCGGAATATATTTTTCCAGCATTTGGTCTATACGATTATTTATCGTTTCTATGTCGGAAGGATGGCGTAAGCGAATATAAGCAAAATAACTGTCACCTCCATTCCACCCCCAATAGTCCCAGCCATATTTTCGTGTGGTAGCCATAGATATGATAACCCTCAAATCATAAAATGTAGAATTCTCAGGATAGTCTTCATAAACACCTTTTATGGTCATCGGCATGCTTTTATTCAAATTCACAACCTTGCCGACAGGATCAGTCCCGGCAAACATTTCTTGTGCCAAGCTCCGGCTGATAAACAGTATATCGGGATTATTCATTTCCGAAGCCTGCCCTTGCAATATCTTTGTTCTCATTGTCTTAAAGAAACAACTGTCGGCTATCAATACACCCGGACTGAAACGAACGTCATCCTTATAAAGAGAAGTTCCTCCCCACCAGAAATGCGTTGTTGTGGCACTTTCCACTTCTTTGGGAAAACTTTCGGCTATGGCACCGGCCATAGGGCCCATTGTCATAAAGCCGGTGTCTTTCTCTCCGTTATGATTCCATTCAATCTGCACTGCAGCCAGACATTCGGAATCCTCATAGCAAGTATCATAATTAAACTCGAAGGCTTCGCGCGCGAATATCAAGATACTGACCGTCAAACCCAGAGTCAGCGAGATAACCTTTATAAGATTAGCCCCACGCCCATGAATCAATGTCTGAATTACATAATAAAGTTCTTTCATATTTTATTTTTTGTTTCTATTCGTTCTCTTAAAAAATAATGCAGAAAACGTGCCAAAGTCACAGTCCTCTATAAATAAGAGCTTTAGTTATTTCATTCCGCCCCGATAGTGTCTAATAATTAGACAGCAGTGTATGATAATTAGACAGTAATGGTTTATTGCTATTCCAAAAAGCTTATGTCTAATAATTAGACACTGCTTAGGAGGTTAGGCGCCAAATACTTATCTTTGTTTCAAGAATAAACCAAAAGATTATAAATATGCAAGGAACCATAATTGTGGTAGACGATAATAAAGGGGTGCTTTCTGCCGTTAAGTTGCTGTTGAAGAATAGCTTTGAACGTATCATTACCCTCACCTCACCTATCACACTGCCTGCCGTGCTGCGTGAAGAGAATGCACAGGTGGTATTGCTTGATATGAACTTCAGCAGTGGGCTTAATACCGGCAATGAAGGGCTTTACTGGTTGCACGAAATAAAAAAAATGCAACCTTCATTACCCGTCGTGCTATTTACTGCTTACGCTGATATCGATTTGGCTGTACGTGGTATAAAAGAAGGAGCCGCGGATTTTATCGTGAAACCTTGGGATAATACCCGATTGGTAGATACACTGTCAGCTACATGCCGAAACAGTTCTAAAGGAAAGAAAAAAGCAGAACTCCGCAGGGTGGTATCATCAATGTATTGGGGTGAAAGCAATGTCATGAAACAGTTGAGGACACTGATAGAGAAGGTAGCCCAAACAGATGCAAATATCCTGATTACCGGAGAGAATGGTACCGGGAAGGAAATGCTGGCACGCGAAATCCATGCGCTTTCCGAACGATGCCGGCGCAATATGGTAACGGCGGATATGGGTGCCGTTACTGAATCTTTGTTTGAAAGCGAATTGTTCGGGCATGTGAAAGGTTCGTTCACCGACGCCCATTCCGACCGGCAAGGAAAATTCGAAGCGGCTCATGAAGGTACTCTCTTTTTGGACGAAATAGGCAATTTGCCTTATCACCTGCAATCCAAGCTCCTTACTGCCATTCAACAGCGTAGTGTGGTGCGTGTGGGCAGCAATGATCCCATTCCTGTAGATATCCGTTTGATTTGCGCCACTAATTGCAATTTGGAAGAGATGGTACTCAAAGGCAGGTTTAGGGAGGATTTATTATACAGAATAAACACCATCCATATTGAAATTCCTCCTTTACGTGACAGAAAAGAAGATATTATCCCCCTCGCCGAACGGTTTATCGACCGTTTCTGTAAGCAGTATGACAAAGGAAATATCATTCTTTCCTCTTCCGCAAAGGACAAGCTGCGCGAGCATCCTTGGTATGGGAATATTCGGGAACTGGAGCACGCTATTGAGAAGGCTGTCATCATTAACGAAGATGGAATATTGAATAACGAACATTTTCACTTTCCCCGTAAAGCCGGCACGCCTCCTGCCGAAGCTGCCGTCTCCACATTGGAAGAAATGGAGTTGCAGATGATTCAAAGAGCCATGGAAAAATGTAACGGAAACCTTTCGGCCGTGGCTGCCCAACTGGGAATAACGCGTCAGACCTTATATAATAAAATGAAGAAATTCGGTTTATGATGAAAAAAGTGACTACCTCTTTTATCTTCCGCCTACTTGTTGTTGTCGCATTGGCGACATCCGGTTTATGGCTGTATATGCACCACAATTGGTTATGGTTATGCCTTGTCGTTCCCTTATTCTTCGTTTCAATATATTGGTTTCATCGTCTGTATACCTATAATACAAGAAAAGTGGCATTTTTGCTTGACGCCATTGAGAATGACGACCCGGCTGTGCG
>ULKU01019457.1_pt1 | contig 10896 bp, 8 predicted proteins | sample 1951221 | NCBI WGS metagenome assembly ULKU01 (sample SAMEA4835507, study PRJEB28245) | human gut metagenome | biome: gut microbiome; material: fecal sample | place: Denmark | collected 2008
AGCAATATGTCAATGGACAGCTATATTGCCAAGGGACTGGTGGCAAATGTGGATGACCTTATTGCGGGGGATGAGGAATTATCGAAAAACGACTATCTGCAGAATGTCTGGGATGCGTACCGTGTGGACGGTAAACTGTACTATGTGATTCCTTCGTTCTATATCTCTACTATGGTAGGAAAAGAAGCTATTTTCGGTGACCGCACCTCCATTACCATGGAAGAGCTGCAGACGATCCGGGATACCATGCCGGAAGGAACCGCACTCTTCAGTGATGAGACCAGAGACAGCTTCCTGTATACTATGATGAATTATTGTGGCAGTGATTTCGTGGATGTATCCACCGGAAAATGTGCATTTGATACGGATAATTTTGTGGCAATGCTGACCTATGCAGCCGGGCTGCCGGTAGAATATGGAGAGGATTACTGGGGAGAGGATTACTGGAATAACTATGAATCCCAGTTCCGTGAGGACAGAACCCTGCTGGATGGCATCTCCATCAGCAACATCCGTGATCTGAACGGTACGATCAACGGTGTCTTCGGTGAGGATATCTCCTTTGTGGGCTTCCCGACCGATGGAGACATGGGATCCATATTATGGGCAGGTAACAGGATGTATGCCCTGTCTGCAAAATCCAAGAACCTGGATGGTGCGTGGGAATTCCTGCGCTACTATCTGACACAGGAATATCAGGATAAGATACAGGAACAGGAATACAATCTTCCGGTACTTCGCAGCACCTTTGAGAAGAATGTGCAGGATGCTACGAAAAAGCCGTACTATATGGATGAGAACGGCAACAAAGTGGAATACGATGAGACCTATTACATCAACGGTGAGGAAATACTGCTGCCGCAGCTGACACAGGAGCAGGTGGACAGAATCGTAAGCTTTGTGGAAAGCGTGAATAAGAGGGGATACTATAATGAGGCAATCTCCAATATCATTTCGGAAGAAGCCGGTGCATACTTCTCAGGACAGAAGAGTGCGAGGGATGTGGCAAGTGTCATTCAGAGCCGTGTACAGGTCTATGTAAACGAGAACAGATAAACGGAAGATAGCACTGCGTAGAGCAGAATAGTAAAAGATGGCGGTCTGTTGAAAAACAGGCCGCCATTTATAGTAAGGTGCTTCAGCTAAGGCGGATGGGAATGCCCTGCTTTTTCAGATGTGTCGTCAGGGTAAGCTCCTGTCCGTGCTCCCTTAGCCACTGTTTATAGATCCGGTAATCCGGCATGATGCGCTCGACCATGTTCCAGAAGTCCTTCGAATGGTTCATATGAGTCAGGTGGCAGAGTTCGTGGACTACCACATAATCCAGAGGACCGGCAGGACCGTAGATCAGACGGTAATTGAAGGATAAAGTCCCTCTTGAGGAACAGCTTCCCCAGCGGGTCTTCTGATCTCTTATGGTGATGGAGGTATAGTGCCCACCGGTGAAGCGGTGGTAGTATTCCACACGGTTCGTAAACACTTCTCTGGCAGCATTTCGATATCGGTTTTCCAAAGCCTGCAGCCTGCGGAGCTCCGCAATGGTCAGTGGCTGATTTTCATATAGATTCATGAGAGTGCCTTTCACATACAGGGATGTTGATCCTCTGGGTATCTTTGTAGGTTTGAACAGATTAAATATACTGCGTATGGCTTGAAAAGTAAACGCAGAAATTGTAGAATAGTGCGTGACGTCTCGTGGACAAAACCGTTACAGGAAAGGAAAACAGTAAATTCTATGGGTAAATGTATTTTGATCGGCGCAGGAGATCTCACGATGGGAGAGCTGTCTGTGACGGAAGAAGATTATGTGATCGCGGTGGACGGCGGCTTAAGCTACTGCGGGATCCTGAATGTGGAGCCGGACCTGATCATCGGAGATTTTGATTCGATGAGCGAGCAGGAGAAGCTTGCTGTGGAACAGCTACAACAGACCGTTCCGGAGAAGATCTGCCGCCTGCCGGAGTGTAAGGATGACACAGACATGCTGGCAGCTATCAAGCGGGGGCTGGAGCTGGGCTATAACGATTTCCGTATTTATGCGGCCACCGGTGGGAGATTTGACCATACCCTGGCGAATATCCAGTGTCTGCTGTATCTCAAAAATCACGGTGCGGTGGGGTACCTGGTAGACGGTACGGGAATGGTGCTGGTACTGCAGAACGAAGCCGTGCATTTCCGGAAGGAGCTGGAGGGCACCATGTCGCTGTTTGCCCTGACGAAGGAGGCAAAAGGCGTGAATATCCGCGGCATGAAATATCCTTTGGAAAATGCCGTGATCACCAACGATTTCCCCATCGGGATCAGCAATGAATTCCTGGGAGAGGAAGCGGAGGTGTCCGTAGAGGACGGTGAACTGGTATGCATGATCCGGTACTATGAGGATGAAGTATAACCATGTAAGCCGGAATGACCGCCTGCGGCAGTAAGTCCGGTGATACCTATTCCTTCAAAGTGGGGAAATAACAGTTGAAAAACGGAAAACTGACGATCAGAGAGGTGGCACCGAATGTCCACCTCCTTGGTGTTTTTACGAAAAAAATCTTTAGAAAATCTTTTGTTTTTTCTGTAGGTGAAATTAGAAATTATAACTTAGAATCAGAAACAGACAGGGGAGAGGATCCCCTTGCCGCATGCGGCAGAATGAGAGGGAGTCATGGAGAATCATAAATATCATATTCTCATCGTGGAGGATGATAAGGAAATCCGGGATGGCGTGGAGATTTACCTGAAAAATCAGGGGTATCAGGTGTGGAAAGCTGCCAACGGTAAGGAAGGACTGGAGATCGTAGCACAGGAAGAGATCCATCTGGCTATCTTGGATATTATGATGCCGGTGATGGACGGTGTGACGATGTTAATGAAGCTGCGGGAGCAGAATCACGAGTTCCCGGTGATCATGCTGTCCGCCAAGTCCGAGGAAGTGGATAAGATCATGGGATTAAATATGGGGGCGGATGACTATGTGACCAAACCCTTTACACCGTTGGAGCTGTTGGCGAGGGTAAATTCCCATCTGCGCAGATATTCCAAATATCTGACGGCAGTCAGTGGGGAAGAACAGGAGAAATCCCATGTGTATACCATCGGCGGACTGGAACTGAACGAAGAAACCGTAGAAGTGACGGTGGACGGAGAAGCGGTGAAGCTGACTCCCATGGAATTCAAGATCGTACAGCTTTTGATCAAGAATCCGGGCAGAGTATTTTCCGCAGATGAGATCTATGAGCGTATCTGGAATGAGAAAGCGGTCAACACCGATACCATTATGGTACATGTGCGGAACATCCGCGAAAAAATCGAGATCGATCCGAGAAATCCCAAGTATCTGAAAGTGGTATGGGGTGTAGGATATAAGATCGACAAACAATAAATGCGGCTGTGGGAAACAAAGTGTTTCGGCAGGCAGAGCAGGGAAATGGTCGAAGAGGTGTAAGAATGGAACAGGTAACAGAGGCTGTGAAAGCGGAGACAACAGAAAACAGGGAAAATCGAGGAAACCGAGGAAACAGAAAGCCTGCAGTCAAATGGCTGATCATCGGACTGATCGTCAGTCTGGCAGCTTCCGGCATTTTTACTGCCTGCTACGGAATCTTCGAACGCAGGGCGGAGAGCAGGAGAAATGAACAATACATTGAGGATCCGCTGGAGACGTCGAATACGATTACTTATCTGTATCAGAACTGCTATCTGCTCTACCGCGATCTGTACAACAAAGAACACCAGACTTCCTTAAGCTATGGGGAATTATATATGCAGCCCACGGAGGGAAACGAATGGCTCAATGATGACCGGAAACGGGCAGAAGTGGCATATGGAGATACGGAGGAGCTCACGATACCGGAAGGGGAGGACCCCGAAAACTATATGGCCCGGGGAATCTTGGCGGTACAGACCAGGGAATACCTGGAAGAACATTTTAATACCCTGGAAAACTCCTTTGGTCAGCTGAATAATTTGTATGATTATAGGATCCGGGATACTAAGACCGGAGAGATCCTAAGCAATCTGACGGATACGGATATCGTGGCGGAGGAACAGAGGTTTTATCTGACTTTTGTATTTGACGCCTATGGAAATGATGCCACCTTAGGGAATACGGTGATCGGATCGGATACGACAACCCTTCGCAAGACAGCGGCGGAAGTGATCCGTAATTGCGGTCTTACGCGAATGGTGGATGCCAATATGGGCAGCGAAATCTCTGCCGGTCATAATACCATGTTCCGGCTGGAAATGCCGAAAAATTGTGAGATCACCTTCTGCATCTCCAGACAGGCGGCACAGAGTCTGGGACAGAACGGTCAGTATATTTATTATGATCAGGATATGAACAATGTTAGTGTTTACTTTTCCATGGGAGAGTATGCATCCTATTATCTGTCCGGATGTCAGCAGATGTTTCTGATCCTGGCACTATTGATCTTCCTGCTGGCGCTTGTATTGCCGGGACTTGGAGAAGAGAGAGCTTGGGAGAAGGTAGTGCTTTTAAAACTTCCAATCGAAGCTGTTGTAGTGATCCTGACTATCATAGCAGGCATTGGAAGTGAACAGGTGGTAGGACTGGTATCCTGGGTGAGAAGCGGTCATGCGCTGGGCACGGTTTTACGCGGAAACAGTGCGCAGATACAGTTATTGACCATAATACTGACCTATGCATTAAATGTTCTGGCGGTGGCAGCCTTGTTTTTCATTGCCTGGTGCTTGGGAGTATCCCTGCGGGCAATGCGGGTTCAGGGAGCCAGAGCGTATTTGAAACAGCACAGCTTGTGCTATCTGTTAGTGCCTTTCTGGAAAAAATTGTGGAGAGGAATGAAGAAGGGATTCTCCATTGGCAGGGATAAGGTGGTGGATGTCTATCATGATGCAGAGCATTTTGATGTGACGAAGGATGCCAAAAAACTGATCCTGCGGATCGTATTGTGGAATGCCCTGATTCTGGTGATCGTATGCAGCCTTCCTCTGGGAGGAGTGACGATCGCAGTCATTTATTCTGTGGTACTGTATTTTGTACTGCGGCGTTATGTCAGCAAATTGCAGAAAAAGTACGGATTGCTGTTAAAGGCTACCAATGAGATCGCTCAGGGTAATCTGAACGTGACCATAGAGGAAGATCTGGGCGTGTTTGAACCCTTTAAACCGCAGATCTACCGGATCGAGGAAGGCTTCCGTAATGCGGTGGCGGAGGAAGTGAAGAGCCAGCGGATGAAGTCGGAACTGATCACGAATGTATCCCACGATCTGAAGACGCCACTGACAGCTATCATTACTTATGTAAAGCTGCTACAGGAGCCGGGAGTGACGGAAGAACAGCGGAAAGAGTACTTAGAGACGTTGGATCGTAAATCGTTGCGCCTGAAGGCATTGATCGAGGACCTGTTCGAAGTCAGCAAGGCAAATTCCCAGAATATCACGCTCGACATCCGTGATGTGGATATCGTAAGCATGGTGAAACAGGTCGAATTCGAGATGGAAGATAAGTTGGCGGATGCCGGACTGGATGTGCGGATGAGCATGCCGGAGGAGAAGGTCATCGTGCCGTTAGACAGTCAGAAGACTTTCCGGATTTTTGAAAATCTGTTTGGCAATATTGCAAAATATGCTCTGCCGGGAACCAGAGTCTATGTCAACGGTTTTACGGCAAAGGATGAGGTGACCATTATCTTAAAAAACATCACAGCGCAGGAATTATCCGTATCGGGAGAGGAACTGACCGAGCGATTCGTCAGAGGGGATGCTTCCCGTAACACAGAAGGAAGCGGACTGGGACTGGCAATTGCAAAAAGTTTTACAGAAATTCAGGGCGGAAAGTTCCGGATCGAACTGGACGGAGATTTATTCAAGGTGGTGCTGATCTGGAAGGTAAAACAGGAGAATAAGGAGCCGGAAAATGCTAATTCAGCCCAAATGGAGAATAAATAACCCAAGATAATGATATTAAAATAAATCAATAAATTAAAGCAAAAACATCCGTATTTATGTAGAAATAGGTTAAATGCGGATGTTTTCAATTAGATATTAGTATGCTACAATGTATCTTGTTCGGAGCCGGATGATGAGAGAAAAAGCAAGCTGGTTCATCGATACGATTCGGATAGTTAAGAAGTAGGAAGAGAAAAAGGAGCCGTGAATAAATGGGAATGACAATGACACAGAAGATACTTGCACAGGCAGCAGGTCTTACGCAGGTACAGGCAGGACAGCTGATCGAGGCACAGCTGGATCTGGTGCTGGGCAACGATATCACCAGTCCGGTGGCAATCAAGGAAATGGATAAAATGAAGGTACAGGGAGTGTTTGATAAGGATAAGATCGCACTGGTACCGGATCATTTTGTTCCCAATAAGGATATTAAATCTGCGGAGCACTGCAAATGTGTCCGTGAGTTCGCAAGACGCAATGAGATCACCAATTATTTCGAAGTAGGAGAGATGGGTATCGAACATGCACTGCTTCCCGAGAAAGGACTTACCGTAGCCGGAGATGTGATCATCGGTGCGGATTCCCATACCTGTACTTACGGTGCGCTGGGTGCATTTTCCACCGGTGTGGGAAGCACGGATATGGCAGCCGGTATGGCTACCGGCAAGGCATGGTTCAAAGTACCTGCGGCGATCAAATTCAATCTGACCGGCAAACCCGCAGAATGGGTCAGCGGTAAGGATGTGATCTTACATATCATCGGCATGATCGGTGTGGACGGTGCACTGTATAAGTCTATGGAATTTGTGGGAGACGGTATTGCTAATCTGTCCATGGATGACCGCTTCACCATTGCCAACATGGCTATCGAAGCCGGCGGTAAGAACGGTATTTTCCCTGTGGATGAGAAGGCTATTGCTTACATGAAAGAGCATTCGAAACGCCCCTATAAGGTATTTGAAGCAGATCCGGATGCACAGTACGATGCAGAATATACCATTGATCTGAGCACTTTACGGCCTACTGTGGCATTCCCGCATCTGCCGGAGAATACACATACTATCGATGAGATCCACGAGATGGAGCCCATCGACATTGATCAGGTAGTGATCGGATCCTGCACCAACGGACGTATCGACGATCTGCGCACCGCAGCGAAAGTACTTGCAGGCAGACATGTGGCAAAGGGAATGCGCTGTATCGTGATCCCCGCCACCCAGTCCATCTATATGCAGGCAATGGAAGAGGGACTTCTTAAGACCTTCATCGAAGCGGGAGCAGTGGTAAGTACACCTACCTGCGGACCCTGCCTTGGCGGATATATGGGTATCCTGGCGGAGGGAGAGAGATGTGTCTCCACGACTAACCGTAATTTCGTGGGACGTATGGGACATGTAAAGAGTGAGATCTATCTGGCGAGCCCTGCAGTGGCAGCAGCCAGCGCTATCACCGGCAAGATTTCCTGCCCTTGTGAACTGAAATAAAATAAAAGAGGTAATAGAAAATGAACAACGCAAAAGGAATAGTTTTCAAATTCGGGGATAACGTGGATACAGATGTTATCATTCCCGCAAGATACCTGAATTCTTCCGATCCTGCAGAACTGGCGACTCACTGCATGGAGGATATTGACAAGGACTTTATCAAAAATGTGAAAAAAGGTGACATTATCGTAGCGGAGAAAAACTTCGGCTGCGGCTCCTCCAGAGAGCATGCCCCCATCGCCATCAAGGCGGCAGGCGTCAGCTGCGTCATCGCTGAGACTTTCGCAAGAATCTTCTACCGCAATGCCATCAATATCGGGTTGCCCATCATTGAGTGTCCAGAGGCATCCCGCAAGATCAACAATGGCGATGAAGTCGAGATCGACTTCAATACCGGCGTGATCAAAGATCTCACCACCGGCGAGAACTTCCAGGGACAGGCATTCCCCGAGTTCATGCAGAAGATCATTGCCGCAGAGGGATTGATCAACTATATCAACAGCCAAAAATAGAAACAGCTTTTAAGCTTACAAAAATACCTCCCTGTTACCGTTTCCGGAATACAGGGAGGTATTTTTAAATTCTAGTCTTATTAAGTTAAGCTTTTTTATTGATCATGGCACGTTTTCTCAGGGTCGGATCCAGGATCTTCTTACGGATACGAAGGTTTGTGGGAGTTACCTCCAACAGTTCGTCGGTATCGATGAAGTCCAGAGCCTGCTCCAGAGACAGGATCCTGGGCGGTGTCAGACGCAGAGCTTCGTCGGCGCTGGAGGAACGGGTGTTGGTCAGCTGCTTTTTCTTGCAGACATTGATCTCGATGTCCTCACTGCGGCCGGTCTGACCGATGACCATACCGGAGTATACTTTCTCGCCGGGTCCGATGAAGAGAGTACCGCGTTCCTGTGCATTGTACAGACCGTAGGTGATAGATTCACCGGATTCGAAAGCGATCAGGGAACCCATCTTACGATACTGGATATCTCCCTTGTAGGGACCGTAGTCATCGAATACGGTGTTCAGGATACCGTTACCCTTGGTGTCGGTCATGAACTCGCCACGGTAACCGATCAGTCCTCTTGCGGGGATGGAGAACTCCAGACGGGTGTAAGTGCCGCCGGAGATGGAACCCATGTTTCGAAGCTCACCTTTCCGCTGTCCCAGCTTCTCGATGACAGCACCGGCAAACTCGTTGGGGACATCGATATAAGCCAGCTCCATAGGCTCTAACTTTTTACCGTTTTCATCGGTATGATACAGAACCTCTGCCTTACTTACGGCGAATTCGAAACCTTCACGACGCATATTCTCGATCAACACGGACAGATGCAGCTCACCACGGCCGGATACTTTGAAACGGTCGGGAGAATCGGTCTCTTCCACACGTAAGGATACATCGGTATTTAACTCGCGGAACAGTCTGTCACGCAGGTGACGGCTGGTAACGAATTTACCCTCCTGGCCTGCCAGAGGAGAATCATTTACCATGAACTGCATGGCGATGGTGGGCTCACTGATCTTCTGGAAAGGAATGGGTACCACATTTTCCGGAGAGCAGATGGTGTCACCGATGTGAAGCTCGCTGATACCGGAGATGGCAACGATGGAACCGATGCCTGCTTCCTTTACCTCTACTTTATTCAGACCATCAAACTCGTACAGCTTGCTGACCTTGGTCTTGATGATCTTGTCGGGGTTGTGGTGGTTACAGATGACCACATCCTGATTCACACGGATGGTACCGTTGTCTCCCTTACCGACACCGATACGTCCTACATATTCATTATAATCGATGGTACTGATCAGTACCTGGGTAGCTGCCTCGGGGTCACCTTCGGGAGCGGGAATGTAGTTGATGATGGTCTCGAACAGAGGCTCCATATCAGTACCCATCTCGTCGGCATCCAGGGAAGCAATACCTGCCTTGGCGGAAGCGTACACAAAAGGACAGTCTAACTGGGAATCGTCCGCATCAAGTTCTAAGAACAGCTCCAGTACTTCGTCTACGACTTCATCGGGTCTTGCTTCGGGTCGATCGATCTTGTTGATACATACGATAACGGGAAGCTTTAATTCCAGAGCCTTACGGAGTACGAATTTGGTCTGGGGCATAGCACCTTCGAAAGCATCTACTACCAGGATAACACCGTTTACCATCTTCAGGACACGTTCTACTTCGCCGCCGAAGTCTGCGTGACCCGGGGTGTCGATGATGTTGATCTTGGTACCCTTATACATAACAGCAGTGTTCTTGGACAGAATGGTGATACCACGCTCGCGCTCGATATCGTTGGAGTCCATGACACGCTCAGCAACTTCCTGATTTTCACGGAATACACCGCTTTGTTTTAACAGCTCATCCACCAAGGTGGTTTTACCGTGGTCTACGTGAGCAATGATTGCAACGTTTCTGACATCTTCTCTTTTTTGTCTCATAAAAATCCTTGCCTTTCTAAAAATGCGTGCAGCTGATTTATCCTTTTTTCAAACTGTTTCAGTATAGCACTTATCATTTCCGGACGCAAGAAAAAACCGTGTAAAATCAACGTTTTTGGTGGTTTCTAACAACTTTTGGGCGGTATTTGCATTTTTATGCGATGGGTTTTAGTACTCAAACGATAAAAAATAGAGTATAAATAGTAGTGCAATACATAAGGATTGTTGTAGAAGAGTCAGAAGATGTAGAAGGGAGAACAAAAATGACAGATAAGGTTATTGAAAACAATCAGGTAACGGTGATGGGGGAAGTGGTAAGCGATTTTTCCTACAGCCATGAGATCTACGGGGAAGGATTCTACATGGTGGACTTAAGGTGTACGAGACTGAGTGACAGCTTTGACATCATACCGGTGATGGTCTCGGAGAGACTTTTAGATGTGACAGCGAGCTATATTGGAATGCTTTTGTGCGTTAATGGGCAGTTCCGGTCCTATAACCGTCATGAGGAGCGTAAGAACAGACTGGTATTGTCTGTGTTTGCCAGAGAGGTGAAATTTATTGAGGAGATGGAAGAAAGTTCCAAGACGAACCAGATCTATCTCGATGGATATATATGTAAGGAGCCGGTATACCGCAAGACACCGTTAGGAAGGGAGATCGCAGACCTGCTGCTTGCCGTGAACCGCCCTTACGGCAAATCTGATTACATTCCCTGCATCTGCTGGGGACGCAATGCACGCTATGCAGAACATTTCAAAGTGGGCGAGCGCTGTGCTATCTGGGGACGGATCCAAAGCCGTGAATATATGAAGAAACTGGATGAAGAAAATGTGGAGAAACGTGTCGCATTCGAAGTGTCCGTCAGCAAACTGGAGCTGTTGGAGGAAGCCCGGGAATCCATAGTCTGACGACAAAAGATTGCAAAAATTTACAATATATGGTATAAAGAAATGCATAAGTAACTGACAACTGCGGACAGCTACCTGCCGCAAACGCAGATAGACCATGAGGTGTGTAATGGCAGAAGGATGCATCTATATTTATACCGGCGATG
>ULKU01029443.1_pt1 | contig 10775 bp, 7 predicted proteins | sample 1951221 | NCBI WGS metagenome assembly ULKU01 (sample SAMEA4835507, study PRJEB28245) | human gut metagenome | biome: gut microbiome; material: fecal sample | place: Denmark | collected 2008
TCTTGCATGCATATCTTCTCTTTTATGCAGGTCTTCTTTTGTATACAACTCTTCTTCCACCGGCGGTTCCTCTGGCTGGCTTTCTCTCCACTCCCCAAAGTGCTCCATATCCACGGTAAGCGGCTCCCCCTCCGTCCAGCGGCTCATGAAAATACGTCCATCTTCGCTGCACAAAAAAATCCCGTCCATCTCAAAAAAACTGAGTGATGATGTCGGTATATGCATTATTTTCATTGCTGTGGCAAAATCTCCAGCACCATTGCGGACATCCATTTCTCCGATCAGGCTTCCCTCCATCTGATTACCCTGTTTGCGAAACAGATAAACCCTGCAGTGTGTCTGCGCAGCATAGACACTACGCAGATGGATTTCAAGCCTGCACTCTTCTCCCCGCAGCTCGATCCTGGCAAATCCCGTATTGCCTGCCTTTTTTGCATTTTCATACCCATATATATATGCAATAAACCGTTTCATTCCTGCCATAGGCAATCTCTCATCTCTGTTTTTGTTTTCTTCTATTTGTATTCCGTTTTTTTATAAATTAGAACATAAACGATAACATCCATTGCCTGATGGTCTAAATATAACTACTTACTCTGTCCTTTCATTTTCATTGGTATCCCGCTTTTATTTCTCTCTTCTTTTGATACATTTTGTCATCTGCACGGGATCTGGTATCCTCGATATCCCGGTCTGTTTCCGGGTCAAACTCCGCATAGCCATAGGCAATCTGTATCTGTGGTATTGCGTTTTTCGAATTAAACTCATCCTGTTCCTGCTTCATCTGCCGGAATAACTCTTCCATATCTGAAGGATCATTCCCATAGATCACAACGCAGAATTCATCTCCACCGATCCGGTAACAATTTCCACAATTTCCAAACACATGCAATATGATCCCCGCAGCATTTTGGATATATGCGTCTCCGGCTGCGTGCCCCATCGTATCATTGCACTGTTTTAAATTGTTAAGGTCAAAAACAACAATCTTCGCCTTCTTCGGCCGCCTGTTTACCTTGATCCATTCATCATATGCATTCCGGTTATAGAGCTTCGTCAGCATATCTTTGGTTGCAAGTTCTTCATAGATCTGCAGCTTCCGCCCTGCATCCACCTGCTCTGCCACTTGTCTGCATACTTCGACCGCAAAAATAATGATATAGATAAAAACACCATACATACCATATATACTTGTCTGAAATGATCCGTAATAAAAGTGCAGCAGATCTGCCGCAAGCGTTCCCAGAAGAATAAACCCACCAACCACAACAAACCGCAGATGGCGGTGTACCTTCGTTTTTCTGTACTCAGAAATCAGCATGACTATCGTATAAAGCAGCGCTACCCCCAACAGGACATGTGTGACCGTGTACATCTGCCGGAAGCCTCGAATCCCGGCAAGCTGCAATATAAGCTGTACCGCCAGATTCAGATATGCCAGCGCGCAGATAATATCTGATCCCCACTTGTCCTCAACATCAAAGAATCCCTTGGTAAACCACACAAAGGAAGGCACCATGAGTATCAGGGCTACCGCTGATACGAATACGATCTCAACTCTGACCGGAAACAGGATCAGAAGTGCGGCATCTGTCTCGTTCAGTGCCCAAGTTCCGGTCAGAAAGGAAAAAGTGCCAAAATGCAGCAGCGTCTGCTTCATTTTCATTTTGGTCCGTGCGATCAGCCACCACAGTACCATGAAGAAACCCAATAATATTTCTAGCAGACAGATAAATGTTACCGGCATGGATCTGTACAACATTCCGCTATACATCTGGGTATACCCGCCGATTGAAAAATCAATTTGCTTTTGTCTGACCTCCGGATAGACCGCACGGATCATAACCTGGATCTGTTCTGCCCCGGATGGTATCCCGACATAATTCCACATAACTCCGGGTGACACCTTTGGCATTGCCTGCTGCTGTCCGACATGATAGATCAGCGTGTCATCAGCGTACACACTGACTTCCATATGCGCCGTATAAAAACGCAGACAGTCCCCTCCATCCTTTATCTTCTGTGCAGAAAATACAAACCTGCGGTTATCCTCATCTGTCTGGTATTCCCTGTCCGGAATAATGCTGCGGCAATATTTTTCCTGATGTTTGTTGTCAAAAAAACTCAATGATAAAATAACAACATGCAGAAAGACACACACTGCCACTATGATATAATATATCCTGCCAAGAATTGTCTTTACTTTCAAACTGCTTCTCCCTTACACTGCCATTTATTGTCAAAGCTATATTCCAATATACCACCAAGCATTCGTTTATCAAAGATTAAAATGAAAAACCAAACCATCTTCATCTTGACATTTTTTCTCTGTGATTATATAATAATTTTAGTAACAATTACTATTATCAAGAAAGGATGGTAATATGCTGAAACGAAGTAAGCAGCGGGAATCCATCAAGAAGTTTCTCATCTCGCGTTATGACCACCCTACCGCAGAGACCGTCTATATGAATATCAAGGAAGAATTTCCGAATATCAGTCTCGGTACGGTATACCGCAATCTGTCATTACTGGCAGATATCGGTGAGATCCAGAAACTGTCCACCGGAATTGGACCTGATCGTTTTGACGGTAATCCAAAGCCGCATTACCATTTTATCTGCAAGGAATGCGGGAGCGTTCTGGATTTAAATGTAACGGGACTGGATCATATCAATGTTCTTGCCGCACAGGACTTTGACGGTGAGATTGAAGGACATGTGACTTATTTTTACGGAAAATGCTCTTCCTGTAAAGCCAAAAGACAGACTTCCTGATCATTTTTCCCCAAAAAACTTCTAAAATAACATAAAATAATGTTGACAAAAAGAAGTTTATCATTTAAAATCAGTAATAGTTACTGATATCAATTTAAAGCACACAGTAATAGATTTCAAATAAGCGGGGAAATCTATTACAGCAGACAAATAACATTTTTCAAAGAAAAGGAGATTAAAATTATGGCAAAGTATGTATGTACAGTATGTGGTTATGTTTATGAAGGCGATGCAGCTCCGGAGATCTGCCCGGTATGTAAAGCTCCGGCTGAAAAGTTCAAATTGCAGGAAGGTGAGAAAGTATGGGCTGCTGAGCACGTAGTTGGTGTTGCAAAAGGAGTAAGTGAGGATATCGTATCCGATTTAAGAGCAAACTTCGAGGGTGAGTGCTCTGAGGTTGGTATGTATCTTGCAATGGCTCGTGTTGCTTACCGTGAAGGTTATCCGGAAGTTGGTTCCTACTATGAGAAAGCTGCATGGGAAGAGGCAGAACACGCTGCAAAATTCGCAGAACTGCTCGGTGAAGTTGTAACAGACAGCACCAAAAAGAACCTTCAGATGAGAGTTGACGCTGAGAACGGTGCAACAGCAGGAAAAACTGATCTTGCAAAACGTGCAAAAGCTGCAAACCTTGATGCAATCCATGATACCGTTCATGAGATGGCACGCGATGAGGCTAGACACGGAAAAGCATTTGAAGGACTGTTGAACAGATACTTCGGTTAATCTTTAAACCGTATAGACAATAAGCATTTCAGAGGATAGACAGTTGTCAGCTGTCTATCCTTTTCGTTTGAAAATCAATATATATACTTTATGCCGGTTCCCCAAGTATGATCCGTATCAGGTTTTTATCCAGCATGATCGTCCGGTTCCACGGATTCACGATAATTCCCTTTGCCCCTTCTGCGGCAAGTACCGCGCGGAATGCCTGCTCAATTCCTGTTAAAAATGTAGACATTACACTCCCGCTTCCCTTTAATTCTTCCTCAAAACTGGTAAATGCCGCCCACCAGCTATTGCCGTCCGGCGTCTGCACTGCCTGTATCTGCATCTGGTTCCCGCCCGTCGGCGGTTCCACCGCTACGATAAACTGACCGCCCTCTTTCATGCGTCTGCGTATCACTGTCAGGGTATGCGCTAACATCTCTTCGCTTGCCTCCTGCTGCAGTGCCGCGATTGCGGTTTCTATTTTCTCATTTCCCTGTAATCCCTCATCGATTTTATTGTTATCCATAAAAGCTCCATTTCTATATGTAAAAAATTTTATTTTTTATACTATTGCCACTTGATTCAACTGATTATTTTACAACCACTTTTGTTTTATCTGTTTCATAAGCTGCTCTCCCTTTTCCCTACATATTATACCCTCCAATTTTCCTTTTCACAATCTGCTTTTCGCCGCACAGGAACAAGGAGTCGCTTGTGGTTACTGTTCACAGGCAGGCATTTTCTGAACTGAAAATGCCGCATGATACAGTGGTGGCAGCAGATTTTGCCGATCTGGAATGCGAAGTGCGCATCCCGCCCGGAGGGCTTTTTCATTCATAGGACGTAATTTCCTATGAATGAAAAAAGCATGGCATCCCTCTGGACAACCATGCTTTTGGGTTATTGGTTCACACCTGTAGTGCAACTTCCAACAATTACAGTTCTTCGATTTTTTCTTTTGTTTCTTTCTCTGCTGTCTCGGCAAACCCGAGCACGACCTTAAACAGATCTCCGTCCACATACAGACGGAATGTACCACCCATAAGATCCATCAGGCTGTTTGCGATAGAAAGTCCGAGTCCGCTTCCTTCCGTATTTCTGGATGCATCGCCCCGCACAAAACGTTCCATCAGTTCATCACTGCTGATATTGAGCGGGTATTTTGACGTATTGCGGAAGGTGATAGACACCTGTGCCTCTTTTACTTCAAGATTGATGTAGACACGCGTCCCACTCTGGGCATATTTGCAGATATTATTCATCAGATTATCGATCACACGCCAGAAATGTCTGCTGTCCGCCATGATATAGACCGGCGTCTCCGGCTTCTCGATCACAAGATCAAGTCCTGCCGCTTTTGTCTTTTCCTCAAATTCCCCGACCGTCTGCGTCATGAATATCCCGGCTTCTAACCGCTCTAAATGTACCGGAAGATTTCCGGTTGATGCTTTGGACGCCTCGATCAGGTCTTCGATCAGCTTTTTCAAGCGGCTCGACTGACGCTCTAACACCTCTAAATACTCCTGCGCTGTCTCGTTGTGCAGTTCTTCTTTTTCCAGCAGATCCACATAGTTGATGATCGATGTCAGTGGAGTCTTAATGTCATGGGACACGTTCGTGATCAGTTCTGTCTTGAAACGTTCACTCTTCATCCGCTCTTCGATCGCATGTGTCATGCCGTCGCTGATATGGTTGATCTGTTCTCCCTGTTCCTTAAATATACCGGTCATACGCTTTGTACTGATCTGATAGCCCGGCTCACCGCCTGCAATTTTTTCCGTTCCGTTCTTTAACTGGTTTAACTGCACACAGTACCACAGGACCAGCGGATATAAAACCAGTTTTTCTAACAGCCAGAGTAAAAGGGCTATGTCTGAATTAAAAAACATCAATACCCCTATGCCCTCAAAAAATGCAAGTACCAGCATGACCAGGATCACTTTCCAGAGAAACCCGATATTTTCCCAGATCATCCGGGCGAACTGTCCGATTTTACGGAAAAGCTGGTAACACAGGGTATGTCTCCACCATTTTCCCAATTTTACCCGCACGGAAAAACTTAATAAAAACAGTAACAACAGCCATCCCATGCAAAGGGTTGCAACTGCAGTAACAAATAAGATAAACGGCAGATACGCAACATCGACATTTATCAGGAATATCGCTGCCACATAGAAAACAAATACCTCTGCCAGCACAGCCCCCACTGCAAAAACATCCAGCCACAGATGATCCCAGACAGTCGTAACGATCTCATCCGTTCCATTCCGGTGCCCCGCCGCACACATCAGAAATACAAAGGCTGCTGCTCCGATGATAAAACTTACAAACATTGTGACTAGCGCCGTGTAACGCATGCTGTATACAAAATTCAGCAGGGTATTTGCCTGTACGTACAAGTCCGTACTGTTCCAGTCTGTCCCAACATTCTGCGGCAGGATCACAACCATCTGATAAGTGGTTTTCGGTGATGTGTTCCCCATGTTTACCCAGAGTGTATAGTTGCTGTCAAGATAATAATCCTCGTGTGTTGTATACGAAACGCTGGCATCTTCTTTGTTTTTTTCAGATGAGTCCACCCGGTCGATCTCATCCATGGATATCTCCCGGACTCCGTCTAATAACACATTTCCCCAGTGATTTACATCCATGCGCGTGCCATCAAACATGTCAAACGTGACGTATTCTCCATTTGCAATATCATCCATGCCGCTGTCTGTGACATCCGTCAGTGGCTCTTCCGTTGATTCTGCTACTGTATCCCCGTCCGCAGCATCGGTCAATGTCTCATCTGTAACCGTTCTTTCCGCAGAAGCAGCATCTCCTGTCCCGTCTGTGTGTTCAAACAGATACATTTTTCTCTCGGTATCATAAGTAAAAACTGCGCTTCCATATCCGTCTATGTCCGTCTCAATCGTCTGCACCGGATAATACTCATTTCCCGCCAGATAAACAAAAACACCTTTTGCCTCATCATAGCAGACCCGGTCCGCATAAACGCTCACCCACGAATTATCCCCGGAATACATGAGCTGCACACCGCCGCCGGTCAGGAAATTTCCATTTGTGTATACAATCTGATCTTCGTCCGATAATTCCACACTGTTTGTATACACATCTTCCAGACTGATCTTATCCGAAAAGTTGCGTTCCGCATACGATTTTTCATCATTCAGGTCAATCCCCTCGAGACTGTCTGCTTTGATAATACCATATTTAAAATATTTGCTTTCTACAGAACCTGCCGGCTGTTCCCGCCTTACATCATCCACCGCGGACAGACCATATTCATAGGAAACATTTTCAAACCACTGCTTTCTTGTTTCATCCTTTGAATTTCTATAGATTCCTTCATCAAACATAAAGATCACGCCCACCGCACTGAACACAAAACACAGTGCACTGGCACTGAGCACAATCCATGCAATGATCTTTGCCGCTGTCGATCCTCTCCAATTTTTCACTTTTCTCACACCTGTCCTTCCATTTTATAACCGCGTCCCCACACAACTTTCAAATACCGCGGTTCTGCCGGGTTATACTCCACTTTTTCCCGCAGATGCCTGATATGTACCGCCACCGTATTCTCCGTTCCGTAGGGATTATCCTGCCATACCTGTTCGTAAATCTGGTTCGGGGAAAACACCTCTCCGGGATGCTCCATCAGAAGTTTTAAAATATCGTATTCCGTGCGTGTCAGAGAAATCTTTTCGCCGTCAAGCGACACCTCTTTGCTGCGGTCGTCAAGTTCGATCCCGCCGATCGAGAGAACATCTTTTCTGATAGCTCCGCCTCCGAGCTGCATATAGCGTCTGAGCTGTGATTTGACGCGCGCCTGCACTTCAATCGGATTAAACGGTTTGGTGATATAATCGTCCGCCCCGACAGTCAGTCCTAACACTTTATCTGTATCCTCACTTTTTGCTGTCAGTAAAATAACCGGAACATTGCTCGTCTCACGGATTTTCACCATCGCTGCAATCCCATCCATCTCCGGCATCATAATATCCATCAGTACCAGATGAATATCCTGTTCCTTTAACACCTCAAGCGCCTCTTTTCCGTTATATGCCTCAAATACCTGATAACCGTCCGCCATCAGATAGATTTTTAATGCTGAAACAATGTCTTTCTCATCGTCGCACACCAGTATACTGTACATGTTTTCCCCTTTTCCGCAGGTTTTTGATAGATTTTTACATAAACCTGTCTCTTTATGATCATGCTTTTATTGTAACGGAATAATTATGAATTTCCAATCAGTCAAAACATTAAGATTTGATGAAGTTGTACCTTGTATTCGGATAAAAGGAATGCTAATATAGAAAGGTAGTGCTCCCGGAAGTTTTTATTTTCCGGGAGTAAATTATGGAATTTTTTACACAAAGGTTAAACAAAGGAGGATTTATGGAAGAAAATAAAATGGGCGTCATGCCGATTGACAAACTCATTATCTCAATGTCCCTGCCGATCATGATCTCCATGCTCGTTCAGGCGCTCTATAATATTGTCGACAGTATTTTTGTTGCCATGATCAGCGAAAATGCCCTGACCGCAGTGTCTATGGCTTTCCCGATCCAGAACCTTATGATTGCTGTCGGTGTCGGAACTGCCGTCGGCGTAAATGCGCTTTTAGCGCGCTCCCTGGGAGAAAAGGATACCGAAAAAGTAAATAAGGTCGCAGAAAATGCTGTATTTTTAATTCTTGTCAGCTATCTGCTCTTTCTGATCATCGGTCTGTTTTTTGCAGAACCGTTTTTCCGCAGCCAGACAGATATTGAAGAGATCATCGTTTATGGAAAACAGTATCTGACGATCTGCTGCTGTCTTTCTTTCGGTATTTTTACGCAGCTTATGTTTGAGCGTATGCTGCAGGCAACCGGAAAAACCATTTATACCATGTATACACAGGGTGTCGGTGCGATCATCAATATCGCTCTCGATCCGGTTCTCATCTTTGGTCTGTTTGGTCTCCCGAAAATGGGCATTTCCGGTGCTGCTGCTGCAACCGTCATCGGACAGATGATTGCCGGTATTCTGGCAGTTGTTTTAAACCACACAAAAAATAAGGAAGTACAGATTGACCTGCACCATTTCCGCCCGGACAAAAATATTATCGGACAGATTTATGTGATCGGTGTTCCTTCTATTGTAATGCAGGCGATCGGTTCCGTGATGAACTACGGTATGAACCGTATCCTGATCGCGTTTTCCTCCACGGCAACCGCAGTGTTCGGCGTTTACTTTAAACTGCAGAGCTTCGTATTTATGCCGGCTTTTGGTTTAAACAACGGTGTCATCCCGGTTATGGCATACAACTACGGTGCCGGAAACAAAGAGCGTGTCACAAAAACTTTAAAACACTGTGTCGCTTATGCAGTCAGCATCATGGCAGTCGGCCTGCTTTTATTCCAGCTCTTTCCAAAGCAGCTTCTCTCCATGTTTCAGGCTTCCGACACAATGCTCTCCATCGGTGTCCCTGCGCTGCGTATCATCAGTTTAAGTTTCCTGCTTGCCGGCTTTGGAATCTCCTGCAGTAGTATTTTCCAGGCACTTGGAAAAGCAGTCTACAGTATGTGCATATCCATTGCAAGACAGTTAGTGATCCTGCTCCCGGCAGCATACCTGTTAGCACAGTCCGGCAATGTCAATCTGGTATGGTGGGCATTCCCGATCGCTGAACTGGTATCTGTGGGTGCAACTGCATTTTTCTTAATGAAGATCAACCGGAGTATCGTGAGCAGGATCGGACAGTAACATTACAAAAAAATCCCGTATGAGACTGATTTTAAAAATCATCCTCACACGGGATTTTTTACTGCTCTTTTATTTCTGGTTTGCCGGTTCCATATTGACGGAGCGGCCTTTGATCTTTGCATTTTTCATGGCATCTAAAACTTCTTTTCCGTATTCTCTCGGCACTTCCACGAATGTGTATTTATCATACATATCAATGGCTCCGACAAGTTTACCCGGCATGCCGGATTCGCCTGCGACTGCACCTAAGATATCGCCCGGTTTCACGCGGTCTTTTTTACCGATGTTGATAAACAGACGCACCATGCCCTCTTCAGCTCCGGTATTGTCAAAATCAAAAGAGTCCTCTCTGTCATTGTCAAGATTGATCTGTCCCAACGCCTGTTTTAAGAATGCTGCTGCAATGTCCATTGCAGTATAATCGGATTCATTGATCTGCTTTTCGATGATATCGATCGTATCTTTTAAATTTTCCTCGTCGATAATTCTTCCGATTTCTTCCATGACCTTCTCAGCCTTGATCTGTGCCACATCATCCGTGGACGGGATCGGCATTGCAACGATCTTGGTCTTGCAGTAACGCATGATATCTTTTAATTTATATACTTCTTTGCCTTTGACGAAAGTAAACGCACGTCCGGTTCTTCCGGCACGTCCGGTTCTTCCGATACGATGAACATAATATTCGTCATCCTGTGGAATATCATAATTGAATACCGCTTCCACATCATCCACATCGATACCTCTCGCTGCAACATCAGTTGCGATCAGGATCTCTGTTTTTCCGGTACGGAAACCGCGCATCACACGGTCACGCTGTGTCTGCTTCATATCTCCGTGCAGTCCCTCTGCAAAATAACCGCGTCCCTGCAGTTCCTCAGTCAGTTCGTCCACCATGCGTTTTGTGTTACAGAACACCAGAGAGAGTTTCGGATTATAATAATCAAGAAGTCTGGTCAAAACTTCGATCTTGTCTTTTCTCTTTACATCATAGTAATACTGCTCAATATTCGGAACGGTCAGCTCTTTTTTTACCACTTTGATCGTCACGGCATCGTGCTGGTATTTCTTGGTGATATCTAAGATCGGCTTTGGCATGGTCGCAGAAAATAACACCGTCTGACGTCCTTCCTCCGGGATATACTCTAAGATCGTCTCAATATCCTCACGGAATCCCATGTTTAACATCTCGTCTGCCTCATCAAGTACGATCGTGTTCACTGCCTCACAGCGGATCGTCTTTCTGCGCAGATGATCCATAACACGTCCCGGTGTACCGATAATAATCTGTGCCCCACCCTTCAATGCCTTGATCTGACGGCTGATCTCCTGTCCGCCGTACACCGGAAGGATCTTTACACCGTGCATATATTTTGCAAGTTTACGGATCTCATCCGCCACCTGGATGGCAAGCTCTCTTGTCGGTGATAAGATGATAACCTGTGTTTTTTTATTATTCGGATCTACTTTATGCAGTACCGGGATTCCAAATGATGCCGTCTTTCCGGTTCCTGTCTGTGCCTGTCCAAT
>ULKU01003558.1_pt1 | contig 10744 bp, 10 predicted proteins | sample 1951221 | NCBI WGS metagenome assembly ULKU01 (sample SAMEA4835507, study PRJEB28245) | human gut metagenome | biome: gut microbiome; material: fecal sample | place: Denmark | collected 2008
CATCTCTCCAATTTTCAAGTTTTCAACGACGGTCAGAACGGTGATTTATACCACCAATGCGATTGAATCCCTGAATTCCACCTACCGGAAGCTGAATCGGCAGAGAAGCGTATTCCCAAGCGATACGGCCCTTTTAAAAGCGCTGTACCTGGCCACTTTTGAGGCTACGAAAAAATGGACCAGTACGATTCGAAACTGGGCGCAGGTATATGGCGAACTGAGTATTATGTACGAAGGTCGTCTTCCAGAATAACGAGTAAACCGACGATCAAGACAGGCGGAAAACCGCCTGCTCTTGACATGCGATTCAACAACTGTTATATATAAAACAAGGGTGAAAAGCTCAAACTGTAAGCTTACCACCCTTGCATATCATAGAAGAATCTTATTTACAGACTTTTTCTCACAGTCTCCAGGTATCAGGATCTGCAGCATAAAAATAGTATTCTCCGCATTCACCGTGATTGTGCCATTGTACTTTTCAGCAGTATACTGGATGCTCTTCATCCCATATCCGTGGTCTCTCTGATCTTTCTTTGTAGTCAGCGGCAGGCCTTTTTCAAAACGAAGCTTTCCGCTGTAGTAGTTCTGGATCTGTATCATAAGGATGCTATTCTGGATAACAATCTTCACACTGATGACACGCTTCATCTCATCTTCCAGTTCAAGAACCGCCCGGATTGCATTATCCAAAGCATTTCCGAAAATGGCATAAATATCTTCCACCTTCATAAAATCAAGCTTTGCACCGTCTGCCATACATGTCCAGGTGATCCCGTGATTTTTACAGAAAAGAGCTTTCTCCATAAGTACGATATCAAGCGCGCGGTTTCCGGTCCGTAGGGCAGTGTCATAGATCATGATATCATTTTCAATCTCATCAAGATAATCTTCCCGTTCCTTCCCCTCCGTCATATTCCGGAGAGCTCTTATCTGATGTTTGAGATCATGGCATTTCCGGTTAATGTTTTCAATCGTATCTCCCGTCATCTCGTATTGCTCTTTCTGCATCCGCCATGCAGCATTGATCCCGGCCAGTTCACTCTGGAGTTTCATCAGTTCTTTCTGATTGATCTGTACCCACAGCACATAAAAACAGCACAATGCATCAATGATCCGGTAGATTACACGGTGAAGACTTCCGGACTCAAAACCGGCGATAAAGGAGTCATCCATAAGACTCAATACCCACACCAATGTAACGATCGTCGCAATAGGGAAAAGAGATTTTTTACTCACTGCAAAATTATCTCCTTCCGGAAGTTTTTTAGCCATATATAAATAAGCGGCAGTATAAACAGCGACAAAAATGAATACGGTTATCAGATAGTTATCACCACCCAGAATTGCATATATCAGGTACAGATCATATGCAATATGCTGTACCGCACAGGCTAATACCGCATAATAAGCGGCCCTCAGAAAGCCCTTCCCCATGCTGATCCATATAAAAACGACACTTGCAACAAGGTAAGAAGTCCAGTAAATAAAATGGAAAAATCCTACTTCGGGAATTTCCCACCGGGAATTAAAAAGATAAGGCAACAAAATCAGAAGAACTGCCATACCTCCTACCCGCACGACAAAACCTATTTGCCTGCGCAGAGGCAGCATGAAAATCATACATACCGCCAGCAGCTCCACCATGTAGGATATATTATTCCATATTTCCATCATCATAAGCCAATTCCTCCCATGTAATTCGCCAGTGACTGAAGGATTTCCCTCTTCCTCGGTCTGCTGATTTTCAGCCAGTCTCCTCCCACCTGCAGATCATCTTTATTTACAGAATCCACATATTTCAGATTGACAAGATAGCAGTTATTGCATCTCTTAAATGATAGACCGGCGAGTTTATCCTCTATTTCTTTCATCGATGCTTTCTGACGAAACACTCCGTGGTTGGTATGGTAATAAAGATAGTGTCCCGCCACTTCTACATAGTAGAGGTCGTCAGTCGAAATTCTCTGCATTCCTCCGGGAGTTGTCAGAATGATGTTTCTGCTCTTTCGGTTTCTGATGATATTGAACGCATTTGTCATCTTCATGGCAAAGGAATAATAATTGACCGGCTTAATCACAAAATCCAGTGCCTGCACTTCATATCCCCTTATGGCCATCTGTGCCATATTGGTCACAAACATAATAAGTACCTGTCCGTCTTTGTTCCGTATTTCTTTCGCTGTATCAATGCCGTCCCGGCCTTCCATATCAATGTCCAGACAGATCAGATCATATGATCCGTCACTTTGTCCGAGAAACTCATCTCCCGAAGCAAACGTGCGGATCTCAAGTTCATCTCTCACTTCTGCTTTAAGTCTCTGATAATACCCGAGGAGTCGTTCCCTCTCGTCTCTCTCATCATCGATCACTGCAATTTTTATCATAAACTGTTCCTGCCCCTGCTTTTCACACCTGATCTTAAGTAACAACTCCTATTGTACCATTATTCTGCCTTTTTTGCCTCACCTTCCGGAAAGATGATCTTATAGACAAAGAAATAAATCACCATAGAGACTCCTCCTGTAATGAAAGTCACCAGAATATTGTAAACGGCAGGCGCAAAATAGTTCTGCGCAATTGGCATCCACAGCCCGTTTACCGCATTACATACAAGAGATATCAGCACCCATGCGATAAAGTACCACAGGATCTGCCACGCAAGATTGCCATGACTCTTAAATGTAATATTTCTCTGGAGCGGGAAATTAACGCATTGTGCCAAAAAAGTCCCCAGTTCATAACTGATAAAATATCCGAGTCCGCCGCCGATGACGACTTCGCCGGCGGCGTTTCTTGCCACCTCATATCCGAGGATATTCCACTTATAATCAAAGCCTGCAAAATGTATCGGGATCTGGGGCCACATGAACTCCGTTCCCGCCAGCTCAATCCCAAACAGATACGGAAAAAATGTAAACATCAGATACTGCAGGATGGTAACTCCCATACTGAACACCCAGAAATAAAATATCTGGTAGAGCCACTTTGCAGCCTTGGGATGCTTCTCCTGAAACCGTGCCCACCTTTCTTTCATATAACTTCCACCTCCGTCTGCGCATTGCCATAGCAGCTCTGTGCATCCACGGTGATTTTCCCGCTTTTATCCGGACGGATGACCGCCATAGCCTCTCCATAATATGTATCCGCCGTATCTCCGAGGTAGCTCTTCTCACAATAAGGGCAGGCGCTGCCGATACCAATGAGCTTTCCTCCTTCAACCGTCACCGTTATATCACCTCTTTCCAACGGTTTGACTGTACCTTCCGCATCTGTATATTTCATCCGCACATAGAGCAGATCTTCTGCAGCCACACTTTCCTGTTCCGGTTCCAGTGTGAGTATCGTCTCATCTCCCGCTGTCTTAAGCGAGCACTCCGCCATTCTGTTTCCCTGTGCGTCAAATGCTTCCGCCCGGATCTCTCCCGGCTGATAGACCGTCTTAAACACTGCGCGGCAGTCGTTTTGCATCTGTTTTGTTCCCACACATTTACCGTTTATATACAGAGAGACATGGTGCGCCCGGGCATATACTTCTACTTTTGCATCTTTGCCGTCACAGCCGTTCCATGACCAGCTTTCCATCGCGTTAGTCATCTTCCATGCCGATGGCGAATGCGGGCTTGATGTATTATTTACAGGGATCACACCGATAGCAATATCCTGCAGCCCGAAAGCGACTCTCGTATACGCCATCTCCGCCAGAGGTTTCCCTGTGAGATCGATCCTGCCGGATCCCGCACTCACCCAACCGCAGCCTCCGTCAAATCTGGGCGCATAGTCTTTGTATTCCCAGGAACCGATTCCGGTTTCGCCAAGATAGTCCATTCCTGCCCAGACAAAATCGCCTATGATCCTCTTGTTCTTCTTTGCTAGTTCCCAGAATCTGTACGCATCCGAACAGAAAGTTTCGCTGCCCAGAATCATGCGTTTCGGATACTTTTTCAGATCATGTTCGTAACGGTTGATGCCATAGTTATAACCTGCAATATCCATGTTTGCAAAAGCATCTCTCGTCTTGACATCACATGGATACAGAGTAGCCCCGAATTTCATAAAGTCCGCTCCCATGATCCCCGACAGTTTATTAAAGAACTCACTTCCGACAGCCTTTTTCTTTTTCACATTTTTCACTGCCTGGTCTGCCTTCTTGTCACTGTATACGCCGAATCCCATGGAATATAAGAAGTTAAAGAAAATATTGATTCCGCAGGTCACCGGACGCGTCGCATCCAGTTCATGGAATCTCTGCGTCAGCTCGCCGCAGAATGCGATACCCTTTTTCTGTGAAGTCTCCGACACCTCATTTCCTGTAGAATAGAGCACTACGGACGGATGATTGTAATCCTTGTCCACAATATCCGCCAGGTCTTTCCTGTAGTTATTTTCAATTTCTGCTGCGTAGTCGTATTTTGTTTTATGTATATACCATCCGTCAATATACTCATCCATGACAAGCATGCCCAGCTCATCGCACGCTTCAAGCAATGCCTTGGAACACGGGTTATGGGCACTTCGGACAGCATTATATCCATCCTCATGCAGGATGCGGATCTTCCGCCTCTCCGCGAAATCATATGCACAGGCTCCGAGCAGTCCATTATCATGATGGATGCATGCTCCTCTTAAAATAACCCGTTCTCCATTAATACAGAATCCCTTTTCAGGCGTACATTCTACAGTGCGGATTCCGAATCTCACTTCCCGTACATCCTCTCCGTATGTCACGCGGCACGTATACAGCTTCGGCGTCTTTGGCGACCACAGGTCCGCATCCAGAAGAATTGTCTCCCATAATGCTTTTCCGCTCACGGAATCGCTATTCTGTCTTGCGATCACATGATCACCGTCCAGAATTTCAAAGCGCAGTGCTCCATCGCCTTCTGTCTCCACTGATACAGCTATCCTGCGCGACCGGTAATCCAATGTGGTCACACGGATCCCGTCCATTCTGATATGCCGTTCTGGCAGTATATACAGCCATGCTGGCCGATAGATTCCGGTTCCCGAATACCATCTGCTGTTAGGCTGGTCGCTGTTTACCACATCGACACTGAGATAATTTTCTCTCCCATATGAAACAAACTTTGTGATATCGATATAAAATCCAGTATAACCGTAGTCATGAAAAGCAGCTTTCTGTCCATTTACCGATACTGTTGCTTTCCTGTACACACCCTCGAATTCAAGGATCAGACATCTGCCTTCCCACTCTGCAGGCACATAAAATTCTTTTTCATATGTATAGTCCTGTGCATCATACCATCCGGTATTCACACCACCTGGGCTGTTTTCACTCTTAACGTCGAGGAGCATTGCGTCGTGTGGGATATCTATTGGAAAACTTTTTTCCGAATGACCGGTACGATGACAGATCCATGAACTATTTAATGATATCTTGCTCATAATCTTATTCCTCTTTGTTATCATTTATTGTTTAGTCAGAAAATCCCCCGGGCATTAATCCATCCCGAGGGAAAATCTGCATTTTCCTATTCTTTCATGCGTTTTAGGAACCCTGAAATGATAGAGAGGAGAATACTTATTCCCATAACAGCGCTGATGGAAATAATTGTTCTCACCTGTGATGCATCCCCGAACATATTAATTCCTTGAAAAGCATCTACAAAAGAACCAACTGAATCAGTAAGAAATTTTATCGTTGCTGTACTATAGCATACAGTAGCCACTACAACCAGATAATCATTATCTTTTACAAACAAGATAATGTCGATAACAATTCCAATTACCAGAGCTGTAACTGTTATTGCGTCCATTGCATTATGTGCCGGAGCCCACATTGCATATCTTATAAGTGATATAACTCCTAGCAGTGCAGCTAACGCAATCAAATAAAATCCCACAGCTTTCATACTGAATTTCTCTCTCATTACTTCTGCACCTCCTCAACACGGACTTTGGCTTTCCGCTTTTCTCTGACAAGCATAATTACCAAAAAGAGATCAAGCACTGCAAACATACTGATAACTACATACATAACCGGTTGCCACCATGGTGTAAGCGATACTACTTTCGAATCTATGCTGTAACCATTCATAACAGAACTATTTGCAATAATATATAAATGATTTTTTGTTGCCGTTCGAAGTCTTGCCAGCATATCCCCATTATCGTTATTGTCAATTTCTTCAAGAACTTTTTTTGAAGTTTCTCCATCAAATCCAAAACAATAGAAATCTGTTCCTGCCATTAATGTCGTTGTATAATGGATTTGATAAGGCTGATCTACAATTGCATCAGATTCCTGCATACCCTGAAATCCCCACTCGTCAATCAACACATTCGTACACAGCTCTTTACTCGTAGTACACCAGATAAATCCGATTCTATTAAATCCATGCATTACTGCTGTGCATTCCCCGGCTCTTACAGAGCCTTCACAACCTCTAAGCGCGCCTTCTCTAAATGCCTGCTCATTAAAGAAGCAGCAAACACCCATTCTGTTGTTTTCCTGATCATTTCCTGCAAAATGTTTTAATCCTGCACTAACGCCCTTAGAATTCATACCCCGGGCTTCCGGTATCTGGCAAAGATAATTCATATTAGCATCTTCTGAATAATATTCAAAGTTGCGTCCTCCAAATGGGGTCCTGTCTAGATTGGAACCCAGAACCCAGACATGCGTCATTCCAAGATACATGGCTTCCTCACCCATCAGTTCTCCGCGTCTTTCCATCAGCTCTTTATTAAATGTAGCGGCCATGATAGACTCACACGGAAAACAACAGTCATTTCTTCCATCTCCATATAATTCTTCACTAAAAATACCTCCTACTCCATCAGGACCATCTCCGACAATCATCGAAGGAATTCCAAACTTTGGAACCGCATTATTCATATACGAATCCTTAAGTAATCCTGCCATATCTTCCGCAGTAAACTGGTTGAGATATTCCTCCCATTCAGGCGCATCATAATCCAGGCCTATCATAGCTGCAAGAGGAATATTCTTGTTGTCACCCTGTACAAATTCATCTGTAGACAGGGCGTCTTCCGCTTTCTGATATTTTTCTCCATCCAGCTCTTCAATCATTTCATCTGTTGCTGCAACTGTCGTTGCCTTTACCGGATAGGTTGCATCCCAGTTATTTCTTGAAAGATAGGTAACTGCATCTTCAACCCAATAATTAATATCGCATTCATCAAACAAATTTGTTACTTCAACACCCGTATTCGAAGAGATATTGTATGTCTCATTGTCAAATTCTTCTGTCCAGCAATATGTCTTTTGAGCATTCCCTTCGGTACTCTCTCCCGAAACAGCCACCATACCTGAAGCGCCTTTCGCTGCAAGGATATTATTCAATGCATCATGTGCATCGTCGCCAATTGAAATATAATAGTCTCCTTCACTTAAAATATATCCTTTTTCTTTCACGTAGTCATAACTTGCAAGCAGATACTTTTCACATTCAATTGTTAATGTTTGGCTTTCGCCCGGCTCCAAGATATCTGTCTTGGCAAAGTCCAATAACTGAATCGCTGATTTTTCAACGAGGTTTTCTCTTTCATATGTTCCGTATGGCGTTTGTGCATAAATCTGCACCGCACTTTTTCCCGCCTGATCTCCCGTATTTCTCACTGTCACTGTTACAGTTATGCTTTCATCGTCTACATCCACCTGATCCAATGACTGTTCAAACTCTGTGTAGGACATACCAAATCCAAATGGATAAGATACTTCCTGTGTATAATCCCATGATTTTCCTGTGGTAGACCCTTTAGCTGAATCTGCATTCCCCTGTCCCAAAATCACATCTTCATAACGAGTTTCATAATATTTATATCCAATATAAATTCCCTCTGCCTGCACTGTATACCATGACACATCTTCAGCAGCCTCAGAACTTTTTTCCACGACTTCTTCTACATTAGTCCAGTTCTGATTATTATAACTTCCATTTACCGTAGCCGGAGCTGATAATGAATTAACCGCATATGTTTCTACAAGATGTCCGGAAGGATTGATTTCTCCTGTCAGAATTTTTGCAACTCCTTCAAAACCTCTCTGGCCCGGAAGTCCGATCCATAGGCACGCATCGACGCCATATTCATCTAGCCAGCCAACTTCCATCGCATTACCGGTATTTAAAAGAACAATGATTTTTTCAAATTTCCCCGAATCATTGATCATCTGTAACAAATCTTTTTCTGATTGATGAAGCGCCAACTGACTGATTCCTTCCGGATCCTCCATATATAATTCGCTACCCTCTCCACCTTCTCTTGCAAACATAACAATTGCAGCATCGTTATACTCTTCCTCCCACGATGCTTTTAATTCTTCTGTATAAAATGAAATATCTTCTTCTCCTAATGACCATTCATTTTGAACTTCTTCCTGAACATCATAAGCGCCATTTCCCCTTTGTGAATCACTATTCAGATAAGCATTATACAAGATATCATTCACCTTCATTCCTGCGTCAGTCAGAGCTGTATACAAGTCAATACAGTATTCTCCCTCATAACCTTTTGATCCTGCCGAAGATGCTTTGTACAAAGGCTCTACCACTGCATGTCCGAACAAAGTGACACTAATTTCTTCTTCCGCTAACGGCAGAGTATCATTTTCATTTTTCAATAAGACTGTACCCTCTCCCTGCTCTGTAACACTGTGCTCATAAGTATCTGCGATCAATTTCTGCAGATTCTCTGCATTTAACTCACCATATTCGCTTTCATAATATATCGTATCTTCCGCATCTGTTCCCTCTGCGTTCACAACTTTACTTACTGTAATCCCAAGTGCACCATTCACTGTCCCTTCATAACTCATCATACAATTCATCCCCAGAATTGAGGTCGTTAGCAGAAAGGAGCATGCAGATGCCAGACCTGTCCATAATCTAGATCGTTTCATAAGTTCCTACCTCCCATTCGTTTTGTTGTGTCCGGCGACTGCGCATATCACCGATATCATAAGATTGCCTTCAGCATTTGTATAGCCGTACAAGTAATTACTTTTCACAAAATTTATAATCTTATTGTATTCATTTTGGGCAAAATGGCAATAAGTTGTGCATGTCCTGTAATTATACAGAACATATTCTGCTATGTGCTGCTCTTGTTATGCACTGATTTATCAGTAAAATCACATCTACAACTAACACCTTCTTTTTCATCCGTGCCAGTCCCACGCCATAATTAGCAGTACATGCCGATTTACCTGTACCACCCTTTTGGTTTACTATAGATATAATTTTTGTCATATTCATTCCTTTCCAGTATCAGGAAGAAAAACAGTAAGAAATAATTGTGGATTTTTTACGAAGATTACGAAAATGAAAAGTTGCATTATAAATCGCATTATTGATAGCTACCGAAATCGCCGCATTTTTCCTAAAAATCATGCGAAGTTTGCGTTAAGAAGTTCGTAATGAAATTCTACGAATCCACTGACGAAAATTCACCTAAAAAGTTACATGAATTTATAATGCAATATATGAAGTGGTTGAGATAAGAAAAACCCTTGAAAATACTGGATTTTCAAGGGTTTTAAGGTTCTTATTTAAGTAATGCAAAACCGGGATTACATTCCCATCTGCTTTGCAACTTCTTCTGCAAAGTTCTCCTCTATGCATCCTGATGAAGCTTTATGCATTTTCCTGTATCTTCAACACTGCTTTAACACTTAAATTCACCAGTGCTACTCCAGTCGGTTAAAACACTACCTGCACCAGAAACATATAGCCAGCTGTTCCCGCTATAATACTGAGCAGTGTATTTCATTTCATACATCCTATTGCATATTCAATATGCGAACTGGTCAGTTTCAGAAATTTACTTCTGACCAGCTCTGCCGGATATTTATTGGATGCCACTACAATTTCATTGTTCCTGCATAACACTGTTTCCAAAATCAGATCAAAGATGCCATTAAGTAACTCTTTATCAAACGGATATCTCTCTAACAGAATATCCAGATCAATATTATCTCTGATAAGTTCTGCATATGCCTGTACGTCGGATCCTATCTCATCATTTCCGGATACGATACGATAAGATTCAGTATTACTTAACTCAGTATTATTTATATTATTCTTATTAGTGTGAATATTTTTCACTTCTGGAAGTGTAATTTCTTCACTTCTAGACATGACATTTTTACACTTCAAGATATGTAAATTCTTCACTTCTGAAACTCCTGTTTTTTGCTCAGAAGTGTAATTTCTACACTTCTGAACATCCTGCACCATAAACTGTTTTAGATAAATCATGGTTGGTTTTCCCTGCCCCTGACGCTTCTTTTCAATCAAACCTATACCAGCATCCGTGTCCAATTCCTTCATTATGGATATTGCTTTTTTGTTACTGCATCCCATAGCCTCCATGATATCTTCAAGCGAATAATATATGTAAGCTCTCCCTTCATCGTCCATCCACTGATTTTTCATAGATAGTGACATGGTTTACAAATCCCCGAAGTCTTTCCAGCTCAATCTCTACAACTCTTTCATCCTGCTTCTGCAATTCCTTCTTTTCTTCCATAGGCAATTTCCTTTCCCTGAACGCAAAAAAGCCCGTCCAGAATAGATTGTATTTCTCTAATCTGAACGGACTCTTCCGACAGGCCTGATATCACAGACAAGAATATCGTGTTTTGTTTCACTGCTTTTCCTAATTTTACACCCCAAAGCTCATCCTACACTGTAGTTAATCCCTCAGGGTGACAGACCAGAAAATGTGAATCAGTGACAAGCATCCATCCCCGCTGACAAAA
>ULKU01021344.1_pt1 | contig 10106 bp, 4 predicted proteins | sample 1951221 | NCBI WGS metagenome assembly ULKU01 (sample SAMEA4835507, study PRJEB28245) | human gut metagenome | biome: gut microbiome; material: fecal sample | place: Denmark | collected 2008
TCGGAAAAATCTTCTTTCATGTAGATGGCGTCTTTTTCCTTCATAATATCATAAAGTCTCTGGTTACCCATGATAACGGTATCAAGAACGGTAAAAGCATCATATTTAAAGTGATCCTGCTGTAAAAATGAGAGACGCTGTCCCGGAGTGATGACAACATCACCGTTTGTCGGTTCTAACTGACCGGATAAAATTTTTAAAAAGGTGGACTTTCCGGCACCGTTTGCACCGATAAGACCGTAACAGTTTCCCTCAGTAAACTTAATATTGACGTCCTCGAACAGGGCTTTTTTGCCAATCCGAAGCGTAACGTTATTTGCACTGATCATAGTTGTTATTCTCCTGATTTGTTAATATTGATTGTGCGGATGCTGTTGCAAACCGCCATTATACCGTAATTGCACCAATTCGTATCATACTAGAAAAGTGGGGAGATTGCAACCGAAACTTCCTATTTTCATGGGAAAACACCAAGTTTTGGAAATTACATGGATTTTGGAAGAAGGATGATATATAATGAACGCAAGAGAGTCAACATGCCTGCATGATTGACGAACGGTGAATGGGATCATGTGCTGGTTCTGCGCATGATATAATGAACGCAAGAGAGTCAACATGCTTGAAAACAGGTTTTTACATACGCGAATGGAGAAAAAATGGAGAAGGAAAATAGAAAGGGACTGATCTATGAGTTTCCGATGGGGGTTGCAGTATTAAAAGGTGGACATTCATTGCAGATCGATATCGCAAATGCGGAGTTTATGAAGGCGATAGGACATGGGGAACAGGCGGAACCGGACAGGAACCGTGACTTTTACGACTGTGTTTATCTGCAGGATGCAGGTGCCTTTGAAGACATGATTGAAAAATGCCGGGAACAGAAAAGGGCGGAAGAGATCGAGGTAAGAATTATTTCAGGGCAGGGGCAGATCTGCTGGGTAAAATTCTGGTGCAGTATCTATTATTATAAGGATGCCGTGCCGTATTACCTTTTGATCTGTAAGAATACCAATGACAGGAAAGAACTGGAAGATGAGCTGCTTTTATTAAATGAACAGTATTCCATGTTAGAGGAAGTGACGGATGATGTACCTTTTGAGTACGATGTGAAAGGAAAAAGATTCCGGATTCCGCACAAATACCATATCAATGGACGTCTGCAAAAAGATGATCAGGATTATATGGAAATTGAAAAGTGGCTTGCTTTTATCCATAAAGATGAACAGACGTTATACCGGGAAGTGATTCAGAATGCATCCGAAAGGGAGATGTCAGGTTCATTTGACTACCGGATGAATACAGCCCTTGGAGGAGGAATACCACAATATTGCTGGTACCGGACCGTGTACCGGAGTATCCGGGGCACAAACGGAAAAATTTTAAAGATTATTGGAAGAAGTTATGATATCAGCTCAGACAGAAAGATACAGGAGCAGCTTTCCGAAGAGATGCGCAGAGATCCGCTGACGCATCTTTACAACAAAGTTGCGACCGGTGAGGAAGCGGAGAGAATACTGAAGGAGTATCCGGAAGGAACACATGTATTGTTTCTGATCGATATCGATAATTTTAAAAGTATTAACGATACGTTCGGACATACAGTGGGGGATACGGTGATTTCAGATATTGCATCGGCTTTGGAAGAACAGTTTCCGGATCATAAACTGGTGGGAAGAGTCGGCGGGGATGAATTTCTGGTACTGATGGATAATACGACTTTAAAACAGGCGGAACAAAAGGCAAAAGAACTCTGCAGACATGGAGAAAAGAAACTGGTCGGGGATGATGCGGTCATACATGTGACGATGAGTGTGGGACTTGCGGTGTCCGGGCAGGATGGAAATTGTTATACAGAGCTGTTCGATCAGGCAGACCGTGCAATGTACGCAATCAAGCGGAGTGGAAAAAGCAATTATGCATTTGCGGGGAAAAATAAGACGGTTCATACGAAACGCAATATTGATACCTGTGGGAAAGATGTGGATTATGAAAAAAAGCAGGGGATGGACAAAGAATTTTTAAATACGGCATTTTTGCTTTTATCTCATGCGAGAGATATGAATGGTTCCCTGAATGTGCTGCTTGAAAGAATCGGCAGGCGGTATCATCTGGATATGGTGGCAGTTTTTGAATATGATGAACAAATTCCGCAGATGACGCTGACCAATTACTGGAGTACATTTGGACAGATTTATGAAAAAAATGTTATAAAGCCGATTCGTACCGAAGTTGTGGAAGCGGGCAGCGGAGATTTTGTCATACTGAATGATACGGATGAAACACACTATAAAAGATTGTCGTTTGAAAACTGGAATACAGGAGAAAACCGTATCACGCAGATTGCAGTAGCAAAATTTGAATATTCCGGCAGCAAGACAGGAGGATTGTATTTTGGTGTGCAAAACAGACAGAATTATTTTGAGAGTGCGGACAGAACAACGTTTTGTGAACTTGCCAGAGTAACATCCGTTTTTGTATCACTGCGCAATAAGTTAAGGGATGATCAGAAAGAAATCCGTCATCTGCAGGATCGTGACCAGCTTACCGGACTGTACAATTTAGAGGCGTTTAAATATAGACTGAAAAATATTTTAGCAGAAGCAAAACAGGGGCAGGAACACTATGCTCTCGTCCATATAGATATTGATAAGTTTTCATATGTAAATGAAAACTACGGACAACAGACCGGTGATGCCATCTTAAAAGATTTTGCTGGGGGTATACAGACAAATGAAAGAGTGCTTTTGGCATGCCGGATGTATTCTGACTATTTTATCCTCCTTTTAAAAGGAAAAGATCAGAGTGAAATAGAAAAACTCGTTGCATGGAGCACAGAACATTACGAGGAAAAATTAAAAAAACGTTATCCGTCCGGCACGCTGAGACTTTCGGTAGGAATTTGTCATATTGAAAATCTGAATGAAAAATTTGATACGATATTGGAGAGCGCAAATCTGGCGCGTAAACTGGTAAAAGAACAGGGTGGCTCCGGAATCTGTGTATATAAGGAAGAAATGCGAGCGAAACGCGATGATGCGATCCAGATTACAGGACGTTTTTATGGTGCCATGCAGCAAGGGGAACTTGAAGTTTATCTGCAGCCGAAATTTAATCTGGAAGAACGTAAAATATATGGGGCAGAAGCATTAGCAAGATGGCGTACAAAGACCGGTGAGATGATCATGCCGGGAAGATTTGTACCTCCGCTCGAGAACATCGGATATGTGGTGGATCTTGATTTTTACATTTATGAGCAGCTTCTGCGTGCGATGAAAAGATGGAAAAAGGCAGGAAAAGAACTGTTTACGATATCTACCAATTTTTCGAGACGCAACTTTGAAAGCGGTGGAAAAAATTTTGCCGGACGCTTAAAACGCATGGCGGATCATTATGGAATCGATCCGAAGTATATTGAGGTGGAAGTTACGGAGAGCGTTGTGGTAGAAAATGTAGATGAGTTAAAAAGGGTGCTTTCAGAACTTGAAAAATTCGGTTTCCGCATTGCGATCGATGATTTTGGAACAGGATACTCCTCGCTTGGCGTGCTGCTTGAGATACCGGCGGATGTGGTGAAAATCGATAAAAGTTTTACCGACCGCATTAATTTAAAAGAACAGCGGAATTTTGTTTCACAGATGGGAAACTTTATCCACTCTGCAAAAGAAGAAGTGATATTTGAAGGGATTGAAACGGAAGAGCAGCTTCAGTTTTTGCGTGGCTGTGGATTTTTGTACGGACAGGGATATTTATTTGACAGACCGATTCCACTGGAAGAATTTGAAAGAAAATATATGTGAGATTGCACTTGTTTTTGTACAGTCAAAGACCTTTTCTTTTGGTGAATTCTATGCTAAAATATGACTCAAGTCGATAAATTGTATCATTTTGTGCTTTTCACACAGGAGTATGGGGTGATGCAGTATCACATTTATTTTTTCAAAAATAAGGAGGAATAAGTAATGTCCAGAGCAAAACAGTCAATGGACGGTAATACAGCCGCAGCTCATGTAGCTTATGCGTTTACTGATGTTGCAGCTATTTACCCAATTACACCATCCAGCCCGATGGCAGATACCGTAGATCAGTGGTCTGCAGCAGGACAGGAGAACATTTTTGGTAATCAGGTAAAAGTCGTAGAGATGGAGTCTGAGGCAGGTGCTGCAGGTGCCGTTCACGGTTCTCTTGCTGCAGGTGCTTTAACAACTACATTTACAGCTTCACAGGGTCTTTTATTAATGATCCCGAATATGTACAAAATCGCAGGTGAGCAGCTTCCATGTGTATTCGATGTATCTGCACGTACAGTTGCTACACAGTCTTTAAATATTTTTGGTGATCACAGTGACGTATATGCCTGCCGTCAGACAGGTTTCGCTATGTTATGTGAGACCAACCCACAGGAAGTTATGGACTTAAGCCCGGTTGCACATCTTGCAACAATCGAAGGAAAAGTTCCATTCATCAACTTCTTCGATGGTTTCCGTACATCCCACGAGATCCAGAAGATCGAGAAATGGGATTACGCTGACTTAAAAGAAATGTGCAACATGGACGCAGTTGAAGCATTCCGTGCACATGCATTAAATCCGGAGCATCCGGCTATGCGTGGTTCTCATGAGAACGGAGACGTTTTCTTCCAGCATCGTGAGGCTTGTAACACAGCTTACAACGAGTTACCGGCAATCGTTGAAAAATACATGGCTAAGATCAACGAGAAATTAGGAACAAACTACGATTTATTCAACTACTACGGAGCAGAAGATGCTGACCGTGTTATCGTAGCTATGGGTTCTGTTAATGATGTAGCTGAAGAGGTAATTGATTACTTAACAGCTAAGGGCGAGAAAGTCGGTCTTATCAAAGTTCGTTTATATCGTCCATGGGTATCTGAGGCATTCTTAAAAGTTCTTCCTAAGACAGCTAAGAAAGTTGCTGTTCTTGACAGAACAAAAGAGCCAGGTGCACTCGGTGATCCGTTATACTTAGACGTAGCAACCACACTTCGTGAGGCAGGTCTTGATACAATCGTATTAACAGGCGGCCGTTACGGATTAGGTTCTAAAGATACACCACCTTCAAGCTTATTCGCAGTATACAAAGAGTTAGAGAAAGATGCTCCAAAGAGCAGATTTACTATCGGTATCGTTGATGATGTTACAAACTTAAGCTTACCGGAAGTAAAACCGGCTCCAATCACTGCAGCAGAAGGTACAGTTGAGTGTAAATTCTGGGGTCTCGGCGGAGATGGTACTGTAGGTGCTAACAAGAACTCTACCAAGATCATCGGTGACCACACAGATAAATACATCCAGGCATACTTCCAGTATGACTCCAAGAAAACTGGTGGTATCACAATTTCTCACTTAAGATTTGGTGACAAGCCAATCAGAAGCCCGTATTACATCAATCAGGCTGACTTCGTAGCATGCCACAACCCATCTTATGTAACAAAAGGATTCAAGATGGTACAGGATGTAAAACCAGGCGGAGTATTCATGATCAACTGCCAGTGGTCAGATGAAGAATTAGAGCATCATTTAAATGCTGCTGCTAAGAAATACATCGCTGACAACAACATTCAGTTATACACCATCAACGCTATCGATAAAGCTATCGAGATCGGTATGGGTAAACGTACAAACACAATCTTACAGTCCGCATTCTTCAAATTAGCAAACGTAATGCCAATCGAAGAGGCTGTAGATTTCATGAAACAGGCTGCTAAGAAATCCTATGGTAAGAAGGGTGATGCAGTCGTAGAGATGAACTACAAAGCAATCGACGCTGGTGTTGATGCAGTTCATAAAGTAGAGGTTCCAGCTTCCTGGTCTAACCCGGCAGCAGATCCGGCTCCTAAGAAATTAACAGGTCGTCCAGAGACAGTTAAGATGGTAGAAGATTTAATGAACCCGATCTCCTTAATGGATGGTGATTCATTACCAGTTTCTGCATTCATGGGCAACCCTGATGGACAGTTCGAGCATGGTGCAGCAGCATACGAGAAACGTGGTACAGCTGTAACAGTTCCTACATGGAATGCAGAGAAATGTATCCAGTGTAACCAGTGTGCATTTGTATGTTCTCATGCAACAATCCGTCCGTTCATGTTAAGTGAGGATGAAGTAAAAGCAGCTCCTTCCAATATCAAAGTTGCTGATACAAAACCAAAGGCAAGCGAGTACAAATACACAATGAGCGTATCTCCATTAGACTGTATGGGATGCGGCGAGTGTATCACAGTATGTCCGGTTGGTGCTATCGAGATGGTTCCACAGGAATCTCAGGCAGACGAGCAGCCAGTATTCGATTACTTAGTTGCTAACGTAAGCAAGAAACCTGGTATGCCAGCAGACAACACTGTAAAAGGTTCTCAGTTCAACCAGCCATTACTTGAGTTCTCAGGTTCTTGTGCAGGATGTGCAGAGACATCATACGCTCGTTTAATTACTCAGTTATTTGGTGAGCATATGTACATCTCCAACGCAACAGGATGTTCCTCTATCTGGGGTGGTCCGGCTGCTACATCACCATATACAGTAAACAAAGACAGCAAAAAAGGACCGGCCTGGGCTAACTCCTTATTCGAGGATAACGCTGAGCATGGTTTAGGTATGCAGATCGGTCAGGAAGTATTACGTGATCAGGCTATCGCAAGCGCTGAGAAATGTGCTGCTTCTGACAAAGCAAGCGCTGAGTTAAAGGCTGCATTTGATAAATTCGTTGAGACAAAGAACGATACAAAAGCAAATACACCTGCAACAGAAGCTCTTGTAGCAGAGTTAGAGAAAGCTGCAGCAGCTGGATGCCCAGATGCTAAGGCAGCACTTGATAAGAAAGATTACCTCGCTAAGAAGTCCGTATGGATCTTCGGTGGTGACGGATGGGCATATGATATCGGATTCGGTGGATTAGACCATGTTCTTGCTTCCGGACATAATGTAAACGTTATGGTATTCGATACTGAGATGTACTCCAATACAGGTGGTCAGGCTTCTAAAGCTTCCAACATCGGTGAAGTTTGTCAGTTCGCTGCTGCTGGTAAAGACATCGGCAAGAAGAGTCTTGCAGAGATCGCTATGAGCTATGGTTATGTATACGTAGCACAGATCGCTCTTGGTGCAAACATGGCTCAGGCTGTTAAAGTTTTAGCAGAGGCAGAAGCTTACAACGGACCGTCCTTAATCATCGGTTATGCTCCATGTGAGTTACACGGTGTAAAAGGTGGAATGAACCACTGCCAGGATGAGATGAAGAAAGCAGTAGCTGCTGGTTACTGGAACTTATTCTCTTTCAATCCTGCACTGAAAGCAGAAGGAAAGAACCCATTCACTCTGACATCTAAGCCAGGCGATGGTTCTTACCAGGATTTCCTGAACAACGAAACACGTTACAGCCGTCTGACAAGATCTTTCCCAGAGAGAGCACAGAAACTCTTTGCTGCATCTGAGGAAGCTGCAAAGGCTCGTTATGAGCACTTACAGAGACTGGTTGAGCTTTACAAATAAGCTGCAGATCTTGTCTGAATTGATGTAAATTTCCAAAGCCCGGAAAGGTATAAGCCTTTTCGGGCTTTTTGTAAGTCAGAAGCTGGTGATAAAATAAACTTTTGGTTACAGGATTATAACTGGAGCATGGAACAGATAGCAGGCGGTCCGATAGATAAGATATATCTGTGAAAATATGTCGAAAATTATATCATAATTGTATACAAAGTATATAATTAGCATAATACGAAATTGTGTATTGACAAAAACAGGGTAAAAACGTATAATAAAAATACATATAGAGGGTAGTTCACATGCAAATGTACTAAACCGAAAAAGTAAGACGCTTATGATTGCGTGTGCTTTTTCGGTTTTTTTGATTTTGAATGCAGATGTGGTGGAGTAATGTGACTTGTTGTTTAGAGGGGGGAAACAAATGCAGCAAATTAATGGAAAGATTGCATTCGGAGGAATTGCGATTGGAAAAATCAAAGAAGTTTTTAAAGAAAACAATGTGGTAAGACGTGTGAAAATTGATGACACACAGGCAGAAATTTCACGTTTTAGAGCAGCCAAAAATCAGGCAACAGAAGAATTAAAGGCACTTTATGACAAGGCAGTCAAAGAAGTTGGTGAAGCAAATGCAGCAATTTTTGAAGTACATCAGATGATGTTAGAGGATGAAGATTATCTGGATTCTATTCGTAATATCATAGTAGCGCAGTCTGTGAACGCAGAATTTGCTGTAGCGACGACGGGAGATAATTTTGCAAGGATGTTTGCGGATATGGATGACGATTATATGAAAGAACGTGCAGCAGATGTAAAAGATATTTCTGAACGTGTGATCCGTATTTTATCCCGGAAAGAAGAAACTGTGCATGCGGACGATGAAGAAAAATATATTATAGCAGCGGACGACCTTGCTCCAAGCGAGACAATTCAGTTAGAACGTGAGAGAGTGCTTGCATTTGTGACAAGACAAGGTTCTACCAATTCTCATACAGCCATTCTTGCCAGAACGATGAATATTCCGGCATTGGTATCAGCGGCAATTCCAAAAGGAGTGAATGGAAAGTATGCAATTATAGATGGATTTAAGGGTATTTTGATCCTTGATCCAGAGGAAGAAATATTAAAAGAATACGAGAAAAAACAGCAGAATGAGAAGAAACGTCAGGAATTATTACAGCAGTTAAAGGGAAAACCGACTGTTACAAAAGATGGAAAAGAGATCAAACTCTATGCTAATATTGGTGAGGTAAAAGATTTAGGAGCTGTTTTACAGAATGATGCGGCCGGAATCGGACTTTTCAGAAGTGAGTTTTTATATTTGCAGAGTGATCATTTTCCAACAGAGGAAGAACAGTTCCAGGCCTATAAAACGGTTGCAGAAGTGATGGCTGGAAAAAAGGTGATCATCCGCACATTAGATATCGGAGCAGACAAGCAGATAGATTATTTTGGGCTTGATCGTGAGGATAATCCGGCATTGGGATATCGTGCAGTAAGAATCTGTCTGAACCGGCCGGAAATTTTTAAAACACAGTTAAGAGCGTTGCTGCGTGCAAGCATGTTTGGCAATATTTCCATTATGGTTCCTATGATCGCATCTGTATGGGAAGTGAAAAAAGTAAAAGAAATCATGGAGGAAGTGAAAACGGAATTGTCAACAGAGGGATTGCCATATAAAGAAGTTGAATTTGGAGTTATGATCGAGACTCCTGCAGCAGTTATGATCGCAGATGATCTAGCAAAAGAGGTGGATTTCTTTAGTATTGGAACCAATGACCTGACACAGTATACGCTTGCTATTGACAGGCAGAATGCAAAACTTGACCGTTTCTATGATTCACATCATCCGGCAGTACTCAAAATGATCCAGATGGTTATTGACAGTGCCCATGAAGAAGGAATCTGGGCAGGAATTTGCGGAGAACTTGGAGCAGACCTGACTTTGACAGAAACATTTGTGAAAATGGGTATTGATGAATTATCGGTATCACCTGCAATGGTGCTGCCTGTAAGAAATAAAATAATAAATGCATAATCTAAGCATAGGAGGAAATTAAAATGAAATCATTCAGTTACACAGTAAAGGACGAGTTGGGTATTCATGCAAGACCGGCGGGAATGCTCGTAAAAGAGGTTAAAAATTTTAAAAGTAAAGTAACTCTCGAAAAAGACGGAAAAGTAATTGATGCAACCCGTCTGATGGCAGTTATGAGTATGGGAGTAAAAAAAGACCAGACTGTGACTATAACAGTGGAAGGTGCTGACGAAGATGCGGCATATGATGCATTAAAATCTTTCTTTGAAACAAATTTGTGAGATAATTAGTTATTGTGTACAGGTTTTTGAAAAAAGTATGGTGGATATTAACAAAAAAACAAAAATAATAAGAATAAAACTTGACATAATAAACAATGAATGCTACAATTTATTTAGATAGAAACAGAGTACATTGGATTGTTACTGGTAAGCAGGCAAAACCAAATTTTACATATCTGGCTTAGATTTTGTAAAATTTGGTTTTTTTAAATTTTTAGGGACAAAAACGGAGTGGAATATGGTTATCCAGAAAGTGATTAATAACAATGTAATATCAGCATATGATGTGAA
>ULKU01032315.1_pt1 | contig 9955 bp, 7 predicted proteins | sample 1951221 | NCBI WGS metagenome assembly ULKU01 (sample SAMEA4835507, study PRJEB28245) | human gut metagenome | biome: gut microbiome; material: fecal sample | place: Denmark | collected 2008
CATTGCATTTCCGGTGATTTCAACCGGAAGCTTTGGCTATCCGAAGCAAGAAGGTATCCGCATCGCTGCGGACGAGATTCAGGCATTTTTGCAGAATCATGAGATGCTTATATATCTTGTTGTATTTGATGCGCAGTCAGCACGATATGGAAAACGATTCGACAAAGACCTGCAGGCATATATTGACGAGAACTATGTCGATGCAAAACATCATGAAGAATATGGCATACAGACGATGGCGCTGCAGCGTGAACAGGACGATGAAGTCTGCCGGCCTGATGAGACGGAACTAGACGATGCACTCCGCCAGCCTGATGGGACGGACTTGGACGATGAATCGTTCTCGCCTTATGAAGACGATCTGTATGAGGACAATCTGTACGAGGACGATCTGTATGAGGAAGATTCCGACGAAGATTCCGAGGAAGAGAACGCATTCACACAATTGCATGAGAGCAAATTAGAAGAGCGCATGAAGCATCTGACGGATTCATTCTCGGAATATCTGCTCTATCTGATCGAAGAGAAAGGCATGACGAATGCGGATGTCTACAAGCGGGCGCTCGTGGATAAGAAAACATTTTCGAAGATAAAAAATCATGCAGAGTATCATCCGCAGAAGATGACTGCAATGTGTCTGTGCATGGGTGCAAAGCTTAATTTGGATGAGACGAGAGATCTGCTTGCGCGTGCAGGATATGCATTAAGCCCGTGCGATAAGACGGACATTATCTTCTCTTATTTCATAGAGAATCAAATCTACGATATGATTGAGTTAGATATCCAGTTAGAGGAGCATGGACTTTCATGCCTGATCTGATATATAGACAGAGGAGCATGGACTTCTGTGTCTGATCAAATATATTATATAGGGTCGCTTGTGTGGCGACCTTATTTTTTATGCTTTGTGATATGATTTCCTCAACAACAAACAGAGCAACTGATAAAAACGATTGGCAGATATAAGCATATAGGATTGAATGCATGTATGCTGCATATCGAAAATATCAGAAGGATGAAATGGAGGTAATCATTATGAAGAATTTGACAGAGCTGGTATTTATTTTAGACAGAAGTGGATCGATGAGCGGGCTTGAGGCGGACACGATAGGCGGATTCAACAGCATGATTGAGAAGCAGAAGAAGGAAGCAGGCGAAGCACTTGTATCGGTCGTATTATTTGACGACCAGACAGAGGTAATCTATGACCGGGCGGACATCAGGCAGATTCAGCCGATGACAGACGAGCAGTATTTTGTGCGGGGCTGTACGGCATTGTTAGATGCAATCGGTGGTGCAATCAGTCATATCAAGGATGTACGCAAACGTATGCCGGAGTCGGAACGCCCGGAGAAGACAATCTTCATTATCACAACCGATGGGATGGAAAATGCAAGCCACAGATATAATTATGCGAAGATCAAGAAAATGATTGAGAAACGGCAGGCGAAAAACTGGGAATTTATCTTCCTTGGAGCAAACATCGATGCAGTCGCAGAAGCAGGACGCATGGGAATCAGAGCCGGTCGCGCCGTCAATTACCATTGTGATGCTGCCGGAACAGCACTCAATTACAAGGTCTTAAGTCAGACTGTAGCCATGATGCGTAGCTGCGAATCCGCACAGGATATGACAGACTTTCTAGATGAAGAAGATTGCTTCGAGGAGATTGAGGAGGATTATGCAAGGAGGAAATAGTCTAAGAGGTTAGACTATACATCCCCATCAACCCAGCCAGAAACACCACATTCACAACCGTAAACCACAGAAAATATTTCCCCTTTTTGCCCGGATATTCCCGGGCAATTTGCTTGTAGGAGATCAGGCTTGCCATCGAAGCAATGAGTGTGCCGAGCCCGCCGAGGTTTGTGCCGATGATAAGTGCTTTGTAATTTGTTGTAAATCCGGACAGCAAAAGGGCGGTTGGCACGTTGCTGATGATCTGGCTGGCGCCGATTGCAATGTATGTTTCCCGTCCGGTAATGATGCTTTCAAGGAAGGATTGGAAAGCTGGCACGCGCTCCATATTTCAGATGAATACGAAAAATCCGATAAATGTGCCGAGCAGTGCGTAGTCCACGTGAAGCAGAGTTTTTCGTGACACAAGCAGGAACAGTACAAGAATAATCACGAACAGGATGCGGATGTCCAGAAGCTTTGCGACATTCAACAGGCACAGCACAAATGCGATGCTGTAAAGGATAATCTTTTTTTTCGGAAGTTTAACTGACTGATCGTTTCGGTCAATCACGATCGCATGCTGCTTGATGAAGAACATGGAGAGCAGGATTCCAAGCAACGAAGCAATCGTAAAGGGGAGCATAATTTCCGCGAATGTACCGAGAGACATGCCGGATTTCGCATATAGATACAAGTTCTGTGGATTCCCCATCGGCATAAGCATACTTCCGAGGTTTGCAGCGATTGTCTGCATCACAACGACCGGGATGATCAGATGTTCCTTCTCCGACATGGAAAGCACAATGATTGCAAACGGCACAAAGGTGATCAGTGAGACATCGTTTGTGATAAACATGCTGAATACAAATGGAAGCAACACCAGTACTAGAAATAATTGTCTTGTTGTATGAACGTGTGCAAGCAGTGCATTTCCGATCGTGCGGAACAGACCGGTTTCCTTGAATCCAGCCATAACAGCCATTAGGCAGAACAGGAGTGTGATGGAATGCCAGTCGATGTAGGAGATGTATTTTCTGTCCGGATGGACGAGGAACATGGAGAGGATGGCGAGCACAAGGCTTACCATCAGGACTGTTTCTCTTTTTATAAATGCAAGTATTTTCTTCATAATGTGTCTCGATTCTGTAAAGTTTTTTCCATTATATCACATGTCACTACACGATAGCGTGATGACATGTGCACGCATCATCGTGCTTCATTATATCATAGAAAAAACACCTTGACACCACAAAATCCATTTGATAAAATGAGCAATGCGGCGGTTGTGCTTGCACAAGCCGGCATATTGCGAAAAAACACATGGAGCCGTTAGGCGACATGATATAATCCACACTCGGAAAAGAAAATAGAAGGTTACTATTGGAAACGCACATTCTCTTTGGAATGATAACGAACAACACAGTCTGTTAAAAATTATCATTTTAAGGAGGTTTTTTTATGCCAAAAACAAAGTTTCAAGAGGTTATTTTCACGATTATGATGGTGTTCGTCATGGTGTATGCGATGATCTGCTACAACATTGCACTGAACATCGGAGGAATGAGCAGCGAAGTGTTCCTGTCCGCATTCCATGAGCTTGTCATCATGGGACCGATTGCATTTGTGCTTGATTTCTTTTTTGTCGGTACAATTGCGAAGAAGAAAGCGTTGAAGATCGTGAACCCGGAGAAGGAAAATCCGTTCCATCTGGTTCTTGCAATCTCATTTATCTCAGTCGCATTTATGTGTCCGCTTATGAGTCTGGCAGCAACCATTTTATTTAAGCATGCGGGAAATCAGTTTATTGCCGTCTGGTTACAGACATGTGCATTTAATTTCCCGATGGCACTGTGCTGGCAGATATTTTATGCGGGACCACTTGTACGTTTCCTGTTCCGCTTGATCTTCCTGGAGAAGCAGAAAGAGGGAAATATGCAGAAAGCATTTGAATAACGAATGATAGAATACAGAAAAAGGCTGCGTCAGGCAGCCTTTTTTTCGCTTATGATTCCATAAAAATCCTTTTGATTTCTTGTTGCAAAATCCCCTCTGCTCGTGCATAATAGAATACAAATAAATTCTCTTACAAAGCAAGAGAGGGAAAGAGGTAAAAACTATGGGTGACACAAATGATGGAGCAGTCAGAGATGCGAAAAAGCTTGGATTACCGAAGGTTTTGATTTTGGGATTACAGCATATGTTTGCAATGTTCGGTGCAACTATCTTAGTCCCAATTTTAGTGTCCGGGTATTTTGCAGATGCATGTGGGGAGCCATTGACGAGAGGTCTGACTGTATCAGTCACACTTTTCTGTGCAGGCTTTGGTACATTGCTTTTCCATGTATGTTCGAAGTTTAAAGTACCGGCGTTCCTTGGATCTTCGTTTGCATTCTTAGGTGGATTTTCAACCGTTGCCAACCTGGATACCGGTAAATTCGCCGATATGGCAGCAAATGACAAGGTAGCTTATGCCTGCGGTGGCGTGGTAGCAGCCGGTGCATTGTATCTGGTTATGGCTTTGATTATCAAGCTGGTTGGCGTAAACCGCGTGATGCGTTTCCTTCCACCGGTTGTAACCGGACCGATCATTATCTGTATCGGACTTTCGCTTGCACCATCCGCAATCTCAAATGCCAGCACAAACTGGTGGCTTGCGGTAATCGCGTTAGCGGTTATCATCATCTTCAATATCTGGGGGAAAGGCATGTTCAAGATCATCCCGATTTTGATGGGTGTTTTGATTTCTTACGTGGCAGCAGTGATCATGAATGCGGCAGGACTTACGAATCCGGATGGCAGTGCGATCATCGCATTCGAGTCGGTGAAATCCGCAAGCTTCTTCGGTGTACCACAGTTCCAGTTTGCAAAATTCGATCTCACATCGATTCTGGTTATGGCACCAATCGCAATCGCTGCGATGATGGAGCATGTGGGTGATATGTCAGCTATTTCTGCAACCGTTGGCAAGAACTTTATTCAGGACCCGGGTCTGCACCGTACATTAGTTGGTGATGGTCTTGCAACTGCATTCGCAGGAGCAATCGGAGGACCGGCAAACACAACATACGGTGAGAACACAGGTGTATTAGAGCTTTCCAAAGTATACGATCCGATGGTTGTCCGTCTGGCAGCCGTATTTGCAATCGTGCTGTCCTTCATTCCGAAGTTCGCAGCTGTCATTTCCACGATGCCATCAGCGATTATCGGCGGTGTATCCTTCATGCTATATGGTATGATTTCAGCCATCGGTGTGCGGAATGTCGTTGAGAATAAGGTAGATCTGACACGTTCTAGAAACCTGATTATTGCTGGTGTGATCTTCGTCTGTGGACTTGGTTTCTCAAAAGGTATCACATTTACAATCGGGGAGACATCTATCACACTGACAGCACTTGCTATCGCAGCCATTGCAGGCATCCTGTTAAATGCGATTCTGCCTGGAAATGATTACCAGTTTGGTGTAAATCCGGATGGTGACCAGAGCCGTGGTGTCTTTGTGAAGTCTAAGGAATAATAGGATATAAAAAGCCAAAAGTCAGAATTGCGGAAGTTGCGTAGCAACGGAGCAATTCGTATATCAAGTAAGATATTCAATAAGAAAAAGGAGATTACAAAATGGATTTTAAGAATGAGAAAAACATTATGATTTTTGAGCATCCGTTGATTCAGCATAAGATTTCGATTCTGCGTGACAAGAATACGGGAACCAATGAGTTCCGGAAGCTCGTAGAGGAGATTGCGATGCTTGAAGGATTTGAAGCACTTGGTGACCTGCCATTGCAGGATGTGGAGATTGAGACTCCAATCGAGAAATGTATGACTCCGATGATTTCCGGACGTAAGCTCGCTATCGTTCCGATACTTCGTGCTGGCCTTGGCATGGTGCCGGGCGTGCTTGCCCTCGTACCATCTGCAAAGGTTGGACACATCGGTATGTACCGGGATGAGGAGACGCGCATTCCACATGAGTATTACTGCAAGCTTCCGAATCCGATTGATGAGAGAATCATTGTCGTAACCGATCCGATGCTTGCCACCGGTGGCTCCGCCGTGGATGCGATCACACAGATTAAGGAACATGGTGGGAAGAAGATTAAGTTCATGTGTATCATTGCAGCACCGGAAGGTGTACAGAAGCTGCATGAGGCGCATCCGGATGTGCAGATCTATGTGGGTCATCTGGATCGCGAGTTGAATGAGAATGCCTACATCTGTCCTGGACTTGGCGATGCGGGCGACCGTATCTTCGGTACAAAATAACGGAAAAACTGACTATAAGGTCACATAAGGTCAGATATGTAAAAATAATTAAAAACAGTTCAAACTGACGTTGTTAAAAGCATGGAGACTGGGTATTTCAATATATCCAGTTTCTGTGCTTTAATTATATTCATAGTTTTCTTGTATGTACAATCTAAGATGTATATCTGCAAGAATATTAGAAAATTATGAAATAAAAGAACAATCAGGAGGAACAATGATGAGCGAGAACAGATATGAATTGAATAAGAACCTTGCACAGATGTTAAAGGGTGGCGTGATCATGGACGTTACAACACCGGAGCAGGCAAGAATTGCACAGGAGGCAGGTGCGTGTGCAGTTATGGCATTGGAGAGAATTCCGGCAGATATCCGTGCAGCCGGAGGTGTATCCCGTATGAGCGATCCGAAGATGATTAAGGGAATTCAGGAAGCCGTTACAATTCCGGTTATGGCAAAATGCCGTATCGGACATTTTGTAGAGGCACAGATCCTTGAAGCAATCGAGATTGACTATATCGATGAGAGTGAAGTTTTATCACCGGCCGATGATATTTACCATATTGACAAGACGAAGTTTAAGGTACCGTTTGTCTGTGGCGCACGTGATCTTGGCGAGGCACTTCGTCGTATTGAGGAAGGAGCATCTATGATCCGTACAAAGGGTGAGCCGGGAACCGGTGATGTTGTACAGGCCGTTCGTCATATGCGTGCGATGAACTCTGAGATCCGTCGTATTGTAGGTATGGCAGAGGATGAGATCTACGAAGCAGCAAAGCAGCTTCAGGTACCTGTTGAGCTTGTGCGTTACGTCCATGAGAATGGCAAGCTTCCGGTTGTAAACTTCGCAGCCGGCGGTGTTGCAACACCGGCCGATGCAGCACTTATGATGCAGCTTGGTGCAGAAGGTGTATTCGTTGGATCCGGTATCTTCAAGTCCGGAAATCCTGCAAAGCGTGCAGCCGCAATTGTTAAGGCTGTTACAAACTATCAGGATGCAAAGCTGATTGCAGAACTCTCAGAAGATCTTGGCGAGGCTATGGTTGGAATCAATGAGTCCGAGATCGAGATTCTTATGGCAGAAAGAGGAAAGTAAGATGAAGATAGGAATATTGGCATTGCAGGGTGCATTTGCAGAGCACGAAGCATCCCTGGATAAATTACATATTCCACACTTCGAGATCCGTCAGGCAGATGACCTGCAGGATGATATGGATGGATTAATCATTCCGGGCGGTGAAAGTACAGTTATGGGAAAGCTTCTGAAGGAGCTTTCCCTGTATGAGCCACTCAAGGCGAAGATCGAAGCCGGTCTGCCGGTATTCGGTACCTGCGCCGGCTTGCTTCTTCTGGCAAAGGATATTGACGGAGAAGATGCACTTGGCTTCCGGACGATGAACATCGTAGCGCGCAGAAATGCTTACGGTAGACAGCTTGGCAGCTTCTTCGCAGAAGAGGACTTCAAGGGAATCGGAACCGTCGGCATGACATTTATCCGTGCGCCATATATCGAGAGCGTTGGGGATGGCGTTGATGTCTTAGCAACGTGCGATGGTAGAATCGTAGCTGCCCGTCAGGGAAAACAGCTTGTCACAGCATTCCACCCGGAACTCACCGAAGAAGTAAAGATTCATCAATATTTTGTGGATATGATTTCGGAAAACTAAGCAAAAATACGAAAGAACCCTTTTTTTAAGGGTTCTTTTTTAATGCCATTTCTCTGATTGTATTTGCCCCTCACATCTAGTATAATTAAGTGATTTTGGATAAAAATCGGATTAAATATTATACAAGGGGGCAAATATGAGCAAAAGAGAAGACATTAAAAAAGTTCTGATTATCGGTTCCGGTCCAATCATCATCGGTCAGGCATGTGAGTTTGACTATTCCGGCACGCAGGCATGTAAAGCTTTAAGACAGCTCGGCTACGAGATTATTCTGGTGAATTCCAATCCTGCAACCATTATGACAGATCCGGGTATTGCGGATGTGACATATATTGAGCCGTTGAATGTGACAAGACTGGAGCAGATTATTGCCAAGGAACGTCCGGACGCGATATTACCGAACCTCGGTGGTCAGTCTGGTCTTAATTTGTGTTCCGAGCTTGCAGCTGCAGGCATACTTGACAAATATAACGTGAAAGTCATCGGCGTTCAGGTAGATGCGATCGAACGTGGTGAGGACCGAATTGAATTTAAGAAAACTATGAACAAACTGGGAATCGAGATGGCGCGCAGTGAAGTTGCCTATTCTGTAGAAGAAGCACTTGCGATTGCAGATAAGCTTGGTTACCCAGTTGTTTTGCGTCCGGCCTATACAATGGGCGGTGCCGGTGGCGGACTTGTCTACAATGTAGAAGAGTTGAAGACCGTCTGTGCAAGAGGTCTGCAGGCAAGTCTGGTAGGACAGGTACTCGTTGAGGAGTCAATCCTTGGCTGGGAAGAGCTGGAGCTTGAGGTTGTCCGTGATGCAAAGGGTAACATGATTACTGTCTGCTTCATTGAGAACATTGATCCACTCGGCGTACACACGGGAGATTCCTTCTGTTCTGCACCAATGCTTACAATCTCTGAGGAATGTCAGAAGCGTTTGCAGGAGCAGGCATATAAGATTGTAGACGAAGTACAGGTGATCGGTGGAACAAACGTACAGTTTGCACATGATCCGGTGACAGATCGAATCATTGTAATCGAGATCAACCCTAGAACTTCCCGTTCTTCTGCACTTGCTTCCAAAGCGACAGGATTCCCAATCGCGCTTGTATCAGCGATGCTTGCAGCCGGACTTACATTGGATGAGATTCCTTGCGGCGTGCATGGAACCCTCGACAAATATGTTCCGGGTGGCGATTATGTCGTAATCAAGTTTGCCAGATGGGCATTTGAGAAGTTCAAGGATGCGCAGGACAAGCTTGGTACACAGATGCGTGCTGTTGGTGAAGTTATGAGTATCGGTAAGACTTATAAGGAAGCATTCCAAAAGGCAATCCGAAGCTTGGAGATCGGTCGTTACGGACTTGGCTTTGCGAAGGATTTCCATGATAAGACAAAGGATGAGCTGCTTGCAATGCTGGTAGAGCCAACCAGTGAGAGACAGTTTATCATGTATGAGGCACTTCGTAAGGGCGCGACAGTTGAGGAGTTATACAACCTGACGAAGATCAAGCATTACTTCATTGAGCAGATGAAGGAGCTTGTAGAAGAGGAAGAAGCACTGCTTGCAAAGAAGGGTGAGACACTCGACAAGGAGACTATGGAGCAGGCGAAGAAGGATGGTTTCTCAGACCGTTACTTAAGCAAGCTGCTTGAAGTTCCAGAGGACGATATCCGCAATACCCGCCTTGGCTACGGCATTACCGAGAGCTGGGAGCCGGTACATGTAAGTGGAACCGAAGACCGTTCTTATTACTATTCAACTTATAATGCACCAGACCACACAACAATTACGAACAACAAGAAGATCATGATCCTTGGCGGTGGTCCAAACCGTATCGGTCAGGGTATCGAGTTTGACTATTGTTGTGTACATGCAGCCCTTGCATTAAAGGAGCTTGGATTTGAGACAATCATCGTAAACTGTAACCCGGAGACGGTTTCGACAGATTACGATACATCTGATAAATTGTATTTTGAGCCATTGACACTCGAAGATGTACTTTCGATCTACGAGAAGGAGCAGCCGGTGGGCGTCATTGCACAGTTCGGTGGACAGACACCGCTGAATCTGGCAGCAGACTTGAAGAAGAACGGCGTGCGTATCCTTGGTACATCCCCAGAAGTTATCGATATGGCAGAGGATCGTGATCTCTTCCGTGCAATGATGGAGAAGCTTGACATCCCGATGCCAGAAGCTGGCATGGCAACGAATGTTGAGGAAGCACTTGCTGTTGCTGAGAAGATCGGTTATCCGGTTATGGTTCGTCCATCTTATGTCCTTGGCGGACGTGGTATGGAGGTTGTCAGCGAGCCGGAATCTCTGAAGAAATATATGGCAGCCGCTGTTGGTGTGACAC
>ULKU01003043.1_pt1 | contig 9427 bp, 10 predicted proteins | sample 1951221 | NCBI WGS metagenome assembly ULKU01 (sample SAMEA4835507, study PRJEB28245) | human gut metagenome | biome: gut microbiome; material: fecal sample | place: Denmark | collected 2008
ATCAGCGTCGTATCTTCGCTCAGCAAAGAATCCGTTACGATCTATCAGGTCAGCAAAGGCGATGTCAGCAATGATATTACCTTACAGGGACTTGCAATCCGTGACGAGGTTATCGTAAACACACAGAAATCCGGTTATCTCTGTTACTATATCACCGATGGAGAAAAAGTAAAAAAGAACTCTACTGTATGTACCATTGATGAGACCGGAGAGATCTATAATACTGAAAATAATTCTGACAGCAATTACAACGCACTGTTGTCAAGCAATGACTATGCAAGCATCCGTTCCCTGATATCTTCTTACAAGTTATCATACAGCGATGTAACCTTTTACAACGCGTACAGCTTCGAGACAAGCGCTAACAACAAGGTATTCGAGCTGACAAACGAAGTACTGATGCAGCAGGCAGGCTCCTCTGGACGCGGACTGTCTTCGGTCAGTGCCCCAGACAGCGGGCTTGTAACATATTACATTGACGGATATGAGAATTATCAGATTTCTGAAAAGATCAAAGCTTCCGATTTTGATAAAGCCGGATACGATAAAAAGGCGATGAAATCCGGGGATTATGCAGAAGCCGGTTCCACTATCGTGAAGATCATCCCATCCGAACAGTGGAACATCGTTGCGCCGATCTCACAGGATCAGCTTGCAGAATTGGACGGGCAGTCATATGTGAAGTTCCGTATCAACAATTCGAACTTTACGATTACGATGCCTTTTACAATTATTGAAGGTTCCGATGGCTCTTATATCAACATTGCCATCGATAAATATATGTCAAATTATCTGTCCGAGCGTTTCGTGACTGTGGAACTGATTCAGTCCGATGAGAGTGGTCTGAAGATTCCTTCGTCTGCACTTGTAGAAAAGCAGGTCTATCGGATTCCACTCAGCTATCTGTCTGCAGGCAGTAACCAAAGTAACGAGAACCGTCTCAACCTGCAGCGGACCGATGACAATGGGAACAAAACTATACAGCAGATGCAGCCAAAGATTTATAAGACAGACGAGAAATACGCCTATGTTGATCCAGAAGGCTTTGAGGATTCTGACATTCTGGTCAATATTACCTCGAATGCTACGATTGCAGCATCGTTGTTAGAATTATATCCACTGACCGGTGTTTATTTTGCCAATCAGGGTATTGCAGAATTCCGCCGGGTAACTGTGATTAAAACAATCGACGAATTTGTTCTGATTGAAAGTGGCGAAGAGCTGAAAGCCTACGATAACATCGTGCTGGATGCACAAAGTGTCACAGAAAATCAGCTTATATATTAAAAATTAGAAAGGTCTTGATCAAGATGCTATACGAAAATTATGAACAGGTAGTTGCAAATGTCAAAAAAGCGTGTGAACGCTCCGGCCGAAATTTTCAGGATATTACGATCATTGCAGTCAGCAAAACCAAACCATTATCCGATGTAGAGGAATTACTTTCACATGGTGTGATGGAATTTGGTGAGAACAAAGTGCAGGAGATGGTTGATAAATACGAACATGTATCCAAACCGGTTCACTGGCACTTAATCGGACATCTGCAGACAAACAAAGTAAAATATATTGTAGATAAGGCATGTCTGATCCACAGTGTGGATTCGGTGCATCTGGCAAAAGAAATTGAGAAGGAGGCTGCTAAAAAAGGGGTAGTTGCAAAGGTTCTTCTCGAAGTCAACATTGCACAGGAAGAAACAAAATTTGGAATCCGGGAGGATGAGGTTTACGCTTTGATTGACGCGATCAAGGATATGCCGCATGTTCATGTTATGGGACTCATGACGATCGCTCCATTTGTGGAAAATCCAGAAGAAAATCGTGTTTATTTCCGTAAAATGCATCAATTATCGCTTGACATAAAATCCAAATGCATTGATAATATTGATATGAGTGTTTTATCAATGGGAATGACCAATGATTATGAAATCGCCGTCGAGGAGGGCGCGACTATGATTCGTGTCGGAACCGCCATTTTCGGTGCGCGAAATTATAATATTTAATTAAGGAGAATAAGGTTATGGCAAAGGATGCAGGTAAAAAGAGTTTTCTGGATTTTTTCAAAGTCAAAAATATAGATGATGATGAAGATGAGTTCGATGACGATCTGTTTGACGACGATGATTATGATGACGATGACGACGATGATTACGAAGATGTAAAACCACGTGCATCGAAATCAAAACCATCTTTCAGCAAGCCAGCTGCACGTTCCGCTTCCAAATACGAAGCAGTTACACAGCAGGCATCGACTACACATCGGAGTACAGCAGGCAGTTCATCCAGTGGCAAACTGGTTGATTTCAAGGACTCCCAGAAGTCTTACAGCAGAAGCTCAGATTTCCGCAACCGTAGTGAAGTATTTGTAATTAAACCACAGGAGACAGATGAGGCACAGTCCGTCATTGATTTCCTTCGTGCAAACAAAACAATCGTGATAAATATTGAGGGCTTGGATGTCGCAGTCGCACAGCGAATCATCGACTATGTTGGCGGTGCATGCTATGCAATGGGAGGCTCTTTGAATGTGGTATCTTCCAACATATTTATTGCAACACCTCAGGATATCGAAGTATCCGGAGATTTGAGAGAGGAATTGGTTGGTCAGGATGCCCTGACACCATACGTACAGTACTAAACGAATAGGGGGGTTGGAAAGTTGCTTACACCAGTTGATATTCAACAGAAGAAATTTCATGTCGGTTTGGGTTACGACAAGAAAGATGTAAACACATTTTTTGACAGTGTTTCAGAAAGCTATGAATCCTTGTATCGTTCAAATGCGGAGTTAAAAGAGAAGGTCTCCATATTAAACGATACATTACAGAATTATCGTTCCAAAGAATCACATCTTGAGAAAAGCTTGAAGCGTGCGGAAAAAGACACCGTAGAGACTATCTCCAATGCAACAAAGGAAGCAAAGGAGATTATTCGTGATGCCAAAATTCAGGCAAACAACATTGTGTCTGACGCAGAGAAACGTCTGGAGCGTCTGGAAGATGAGATTGCATTATTAGAAGCAAAATACACCGCTTACAAATCTAATTTCTGTTCGTTACTGAAAAAGCAGTTTGAGTTCTTAGGCGAGCAGGATTTTGATCCATCCTCTATGATTGATGATCGTGCATGGACACTCATGGGTGGAGAGGAGAAACAGGCTTCCGCCTCTGCAGGTGACGGGTTTGGTGCCTACACCGGAGATCCTCAGTTGCGCGATGAATCTACATTGGGTGGATTTAATGGTGGATTTGGCAGTGGCGATACAACCAGCACAAGCGCTGTATATACACAATCTTTAAGTGCCGGAGAGAATTTTGTTGATCCTTTTAAGCCAAAGGAGCAAAAGGATTATAATCCATTTGACGCAAAGGGAAAAGGTTCAGAAGAGAAAAAATCTTCCTTGAAGGTTGCCAATTCCGCGGAAGAACGTAAAAAAATGAAGCGGGCAACTGTCGGAAGCTCCGAAGCTGCAGCAGCAGTTCAAAAAGCAAGGGAAGCCGCTGCTCAGGCAGCCAAAGCGCCGAAGCCGGAACCAAAACGGGAAGCGCGTCCAGAACCAGAACGTGCTCCAGAGCCGGAAGCAAAACCGGAGCCGACACCGGAACCAGCTCCAGAAAGAAAGCTGGAACCGGAAGTAAAACCAGAGCCAGTTCCAAAAGAGCCAGATATTGATGAGATTCCAACGATTTCTCATTTATCAGTGTCCGACGATGATACAGATACAGAAGAATCTGCAGAGAGCATCGAAGGCGAAGTAGAAGCAAAAAAGAACAACGGACCAGCGTTGATCGGAGAAGGCGAAGACGATGATGCCGAGACCGACGATGATGGATTTGAGTTCATCTAATCAAATATCGTATTACATACAGAAAGAAGAGTTACCATGAAGAATTTAACTGTCCATCTTGATGATAAGCCAATCTACGATATCGTATATGAAGAGAGCTTTGATGCACTTCCCAGTATGATAAAAGAACTTGGCTACAGTAACCGTAAAATCTGTGTGGTATCCGAAAGTCATGTAGCATCCTTGTATTTGGATGCTATATTGCATTCTATCAAAGATGCCTGCACATATACAACATCCTTTGTCTTTCCAGAAGGAGAGGCAAGCAAGAATCTGAATGTTGTCAGAGACCTGTACACCCATCTGATTGAAGAAAAATTCGATCGAAACGATGTACTGATCGCCCTCGGCGGCGGTGTGGTCGGTGATCTGACCGGATATGCGGCCGCAACCTATCTGCGCGGTATCGACTTTATCCAGATTCCAACCAGCCTGTTATCACAGGTTGATTCCAGCATCGGCGGAAAAACCGGTGTGGACTTTGACTCCTACAAGAACATGGTCGGCGCCTTTCATATGCCGAAACTGGTGTATATGAACCTGTCTGTGTTAAAGACATTATCGAACCGCCAGTTTTGTTCGGGTATGGGCGAGATCATCAAGCATGGTCTGATCAAGAATGCCAATTATTTTATATGGTTGAAGGAAAACGAAGCACAGATTGCAGCGCTTGATCTTCCTACCGTTGGAGAGATGATCTACGAAAGCAACGTCGTAAAGAAAAATGTCGTTGAAAACGATCCGACCGAAAAGGGAGAGCGTGCACTGTTGAATTTTGGACATACTCTCGGTCATGCCATCGAAAAATACATGAATTTTGAATTTTTGCATGGAGAATGCGTGCTGATCGGATGTGCACTTGCCAGTATCATTTCCTACAAAAAAGGGAATATTACACAGGCAGAGCTGCGAGATATCCTACACAGCATGAAACCGTACCATGTACCAAAGCTGCCAGCCGACGCGAATTTTGCAACAATCGTATCCTATACGAAAAACGACAAGAAAGCCATCGGTGGAAAAATCAAATTTATTTTGTTAGAGACGATCGGACACGCGTATATCGACATGGATGTAAGCGAGGAAGATATGCTTCTGGCACTCAAAGAATTACAGGAAAGATATCAGGATGAATACTAAAAATAAAATCAAAATCTATATAATACCGATTCTTTGTATCGGTTTGCTTGTTGCATTCGATCAGATCACAAAATTCATCGTACGCACATCCTTTGCGTTATATGAATCACATCCACTGATCAAGAATGTATTTCATTTGACATATATTCAGAATACCGGAATCGCATGGGGCATGTTCAAAAACGGCAGAATAATCTTCCTGATTCTGACCGTCCTTGTGTTGCTTGTCTGTGCAGGTATTTACGCAAAAATTCCAGAGAACAGGCGCTTTACCCCAATTCGTGTCTGTCTGGTGTTCCTTGTATCTGGCGCAATCGGAAATATGATTGACCGTATTTCTTTACATTATGTAGTGGATTTCTTTGATTTCCGGCTGATCAATTTTCCGATTTTTAATGTCGCGGATATCTATGTGACCGTGAGTATGATCGTGTTGATCTTACTGTGTGCATTTTACTATCACGACCACGAAATTGATGTGTTATTCTCAAAATCAAAAAAAGACTAAGATATTACAATATGGAAACTTACGAATTTACAATCGACGCAGCTTCCACAGACATCGGCACGCGACTGGACAAATATCTGACTGAACAGATACCTGACCAATCGCGTTCGTATATCCAGAAGCTGTTAGACGATAATTTCATAACTGTAAATGGCAAATCTGCTAAATCCAATTACAAGCTCCGGGCAGGCGATACGATCACAGTAGAGATCCCGGAAGCAGAAGAATTAGACATCGAACCGGAGAATATTCCACTCGATATCGTCTATGAGGATGATGATATCATTGTCATCAACAAACCGAAGGGCATGGTTGTGCATCCGGCACCGGGACATACAAGCGGAACACTCGTCAATGCCCTGATGTACCATTGTAAGGATTCCTTATCCTCCATCAATGGGGTATTACGACCGGGAATCGTTCACCGGATTGATATGGATACGACCGGACTTTTAGTTGCCTGCAAGAGCGATCAGGCGCATCGTGTATTGTCCGATAAGTTCAAGGTACATGATATTCACCGTGTCTACACAGCGATCGTCTACAATCAGTTTGCCACAGATGAGGGAACGATTAACAAACCGATTACCAGACACAAAACCGACCGCAAGAAAATGGCAATCGATCCAAACGGCAGACATGCCGTCACACATTACCGTGTGATTGAACGGCTAAAGCAGAACTTCTCCCTCGTGGAATGCGAGCTTGAAACCGGACGGACACACCAGATCCGTGTCCATATGGCAAGCATCAATCATCCATTGCTTGGGGATGAGGTGTATGGGCCGAAGCAGAAGCCTTTTGCCACACAGGGACAGGTATTACACGCAGGGGTACTCGGGTTCGACCACCCAATCACCGGAGAATATATGGAATGGCATGCAGACCTTCCAGACTATTTTCAGGAGATTTTGAAGCGGCTTCGATAAACGGACTTTTTTGGCGCTTATAGGATATAAGAAGGGATTTTTATGAACACAATTATCCGGTAACGATTTATAATTTATAAAAAATTTTTCTTGACCTAAAGCTAAGTTTAGGTTGTATAGTAAACACAGAAAGGATGAATAAAGATAGTATTCATCCTTTTTGTGCGAGAAATAATAAGAAAATTTCAGGAGGAACAAACGTTATGTACATTGAGAAAATCAACGGTCCAGAGGATGTGAAGAAGCTTTCAAACAACGAACTTACAAGCTTAGCGGCGGAGATGCGTCAGGTGCTCTTGAAGCGTGCGAGCATCCACGGCGGACATTTCGGTCCAAACTTCGGTATGGTAGAAGCAACGATTGCTTTGCACTATGTATTTGAATCTCCGAAGGATAAATTTGTGTTTGATGTATCTCATCAGACCTACCCACACAAGATGCTTACTGGCAGAAAGGATGCGTATCTTTACGAAGAGCATTACAACGATGTATCCGGCTACAGCAACCCGGAGGAAAGTGACCATGACCATTTTGTGATTGGTCATACATCTACCTCTATCAGCCTGGCTTGCGGTCTTGCAAAGGGACGTGATGTGAGAAGCGAGAGCGGAAATGTGATCGCGATAATCGGCGATGGTTCCTTGAGTGGTGGCGAAGCATTAGAGGGACTTGATTTTGCATCTGAGCTGCAGAGCAACCTGATCATTGTTGTGAACGATAACGATATGTCGATCGCAGAAAATCACGGTGGCCTCTACCAGAACTTAAAGCTCCTGCGCGAGACAAACGGACAGGCAGAATGTAACCTTTTTAAGGCGATGGGACTTGACTATGTGTATGTTCATGAGGGGAATGATATTCCGGCGTTAATCAAGGCGTTTGAAGGCGTCAAGGACAGCGTAAAACCAGTTGTGGTACACATTCGTACCTTGAAAGGAAAAGGCTACAAGCTCGCCGAAACACACAAGGAAGAGTGGCACTGGCATCTGCCGTTCGATATCGAGACCGGCGAGGTAATCGCAGATTTTGGTGGTGAGGATTATTCCAGCGTTACCTGTGACTACCTGATGAAGAAAATGAAAGAAGATCCAAGTGTTGTGACCATCACATCTGCCACACCGACGGTAATGGGCTTCACGGAAGATAAGCGAAAGGAAGCGGGCAGACAATTCGTGGATGTCGGAATCGCCGAGGAAACAGCTGTGGCACTCGCCTCCGGTATTGCGAAAAGCGGTGGCAAACCGGTCTACGGCGTATACAGCACATTTATCCAGAGAACCTATGACCAGCTGGCGCAGGATCTGTGTGTAAACGGCAATCCGGCAACGATCCTGACATTTTCTGCGTCCATCTATGGTATGAACGATGTCACACACCTCGGCATCTACGACATCCCTATGATGGCAAATATCCCAGGACTTGTCTACCTCGCACCGACGACGAAGGAAGAGTATCTTGCCATGTTAGACTGGAGCATCGCCCAGACAGAGCATCCGGTTGCCATCCGCGTACCAGGTGGCGCATTTGTCTCTGACGGTAAGGCTGTCACAAAGGACTTCTCGAAGCTGAACAAGTACGAGATCACAAAGCAGGGCAGCAAGGTTGCAATCATCGGTCTTGGTTCATTCTACGGACTTGGTGTAGAAGCAGCCGAAGCACTGAAAGAATCAACTGGCATCGAAGCAACCATCATCAATCCATATTATATTACCGGTCTTGATGAGGCTATGCTCGAAGACCTGAAGGCAAACCACGATGTGGTTATCACACTCGAAGATGGCATCTTGGACGGTGGTTTCGGTGAGAAGATCACCCGGTTCTACGGAGCTTCTGATATGAAGGTATTGAACTTCGGTATCAAGAAGGAATTCCTCGACCGCTACGATGTAAATGACGTATTAAAGGACAATCATCTGACTGTGGAACAGATCGTGGATGATGTGAAGAAGTGTCTGTAATGTAAATAACGATACACACGGAAAGAGATAATTATTTCTATTGGAATGATTATCTCTTTTTTATTTCATTGCACCAGCAAGAAAAATGGCTTATAATTAAATTATTATTGATTCTGAAGCAGAAAAGCAAGCAAGAAAAACACATATAAATGGAGAACAACATGACAGATATCGTCAGAAAACATATCATATTTCATGGAAGCGTACAGGGTGTTGGCTTCCGGTATTATTCCGAACACAAAGCAAACCAGTTGCGGCTTACCGGATGGGTAAAGAATCTGTATAACGGGGATGTAGAGATGGAAGTGCAAGGGGCAGAATCAGCCATCGATGAACTGGTCGCATCCCTCGCCGGACGTCGATTTGTCCAGATCACAGGGATGGATGTCAGGAAACTGGATGTGGTGGAAGATGAACGGAGTTTTGGGATTGACTAATCCGCATCCAAAATTAATTTAATCACACGCAATAAAGCTGTGTATCTGTTATGGGTACGCGGCTTTATTGTATTTATGAACTTATTGTGTTCCATGGATATTTTTGTTGTTTCTTGTAAATATTTGTAGTAAAATTAATTAATATTGGTGGGGATGATATGGGGGAGATTTTAAAATTATCTGAATTTCTCAAATAAAAGCCCAAGCAAAAAATTTTCAAAGCAAGTACTTAATTATGACATGTATATGTTGTATAAATGATATAGTTGAAAAAACTAAAATAATCCACAATAAAAATTTGTTTTGTTCTTTGATAATTGAATAGATGCAATAAAAAAAGGCTTAAAGCCTTTTCTTAAAAGTTCTGCACCATGCAGAGTCAATTGACGATGCCGGATAAATCCTTATTTGCACTCGCTTTGTTAATTCTTTTTTATTATAATCACAATGAATTAGCAAAGTCAAGACTTTTTATAAAATATCTGAGAAAAATTTGTAATAGATAAGTTTTAGAATGAAAATCGACAAGAGGTTATAAAGCCTCTGCCGATTTTCTTTTTTTATAGGAAACAGCAGAAAAGAAGAGCGTGCAGAGCGTAAAAACTCTG
>ULKU01013881.1_pt1 | contig 9292 bp, 5 predicted proteins | sample 1951221 | NCBI WGS metagenome assembly ULKU01 (sample SAMEA4835507, study PRJEB28245) | human gut metagenome | biome: gut microbiome; material: fecal sample | place: Denmark | collected 2008
TACCAGCTCTTGCTCCACCGATTCCAAGACCATAAGCAAGTGCAAGATCCTGAGCCTTACCTGTTGCATCCTGATATACAGCGATCAGACAAGGTGTACCCTTGCCAGCCTGATACTCACTACGTACTGTGTGACCAGGTGCCTTAGGTGCAATCATTGTTACGTCGACATCCTTAGGTGGAATGATCTGGTTGAAGTGAATATTGAAACCATGTGCGAACATAAGCATGTTGCCCGGCTCAAGGTTCGGCTCAATATCGTTCTTGTAAAGGCCTGCCTGCAACTCATCGTTGATCAGAATCATGATGATATCTGCACGCTTTGCTGCTTCTGCAGATGTATATACTTCAAATCCCTGTGCCTCAGCCTTAGCCCATGACTTGCTTCCCTCGTAAAGACCGATGATGACGTGGCATCCGCTGTCCTTCAAGTTCAAAGCATGTGCATGACCCTGGCTACCATAGCCGATGATTGCAATTGTCTTGCCATCCAACAGTGACAGATTACAATCTTCCTGATAAAAAATCTTTGCTGACATTATCATATCCTCCTGATTTTGTAAAAAATATTTATCGTTACTACTTAATCGTAAGTAATGACCTTAGTTTCCGCTTACAGCGCCTCTTGTAAGACCTGTCAAGCCTGTACGTACCATCTCGGAAATCTCGAACCCATCCAGAAGCGAGATAAATGCTTCAATCTTGTTGACATTTCCTGTAATCTCTATCATAACGGAATCCGTTGATACATCAACAACCTTTGCACGGAATACATCCGTCAGGGAAATAATCTGCTGTCTCTCTTCCAGACTTGCCTTGATCTTGACAAGCAGAAGTTCACGGCATACAGACTCTCCATCTTTCAGTTCCGTAATCTCGCAGACATCCTCCAGCTTCAGAAGCTGTTTTTTGATCTGGCTCAAAATACGATCATCGCCGCTCACGGCAACCGTCATACGGGAATATCTTGGATTCTCTGTCACGCCAACTGATAAGCTGTCAATATTATATCCTCTACGGCTAAACATTCCGGACACACGGCTCAGTACACCGGATGTATTATCTACCAAAAGGGATAAGACCATTTTTTTCATAAAATGTTCCACCTTTCTCCTATTATTTCGTCAAAAATTATTATCTGCTATTTTAACCCTTTGTTACTTGTCTGTCAATAGTTTGTCAACAAGCTTTACCGCCTCGTTTGCATCCTTAGAGTAACCGTCTGCCCCGATCTCATCTGCAAAATTCTGCGATACAACGGCACCTCCGATGATGACCTTATAAGGAAGGTTATTTGCGCGCACATACTCAACGGCATCCTTCATCCGCATCATCGTCGTTGTCATAAGCGCAGATAATCCGATGATATCGGCATGCTCTTCCTTCGCTGCCGCAATGATCTTGTCAAGCGGCACATCCTTGCCTAAATCCACAACCTTGTAGCCGTAGTTTTTCAGCATCAGGACAACAAGGTTTTTACCGATATCGTGGATATCACCCTCGACCGTCGCCATAATGACTGTACCCTTCGGCTTGGCATTCTCTTCGATATGAAGCAGCGGCGTGATGTATTCGATTGCAAGATCCATCGCCGTCGCACCCGCAATGAGCTGTGGCAGGAAATATTTCTTCTGTTCAAACAACTCGCCAACCTTGTTGACTGCCGGAATCAGATCCTCATCAATGATTGTCTGCGGATCTTTGCCCGACTCTAATTCCTTCTTTACATTCTCCACGATACTGCTTTTGTTACCCTTTACAACATCGTGATAGACACGGCTTCCTTCTTCGGACACACCTGCCACATTCTTGGCAGCCGTCTGTTCGGTCTGGGATAAAGCGACTACATTTTCCACATAAATATTATCCGAATCCTCCTTGGCAAGCAGCAGATCTGCCGCAAGGCTCGCATTCACAAGCATTGCCTGTCCCGGATTACAGATTGCCATTGTCAGACCGTTTGCGATCGCCATCGTCAGAAATGCGGTATTGACGTTGATTCGCTCTGGCAGTCCGAAGGAAATATTGGACAGACCACAGATCGTCGGAATCTGCAGTTCATTCTTACAATAGGCAATCGTATCGAGTGTTTCAAGTGCCGCCATCCGGTTTGCACCAACCGTTGCAACCAGACCATCGATGATCAGGGAATCGCGTGACAAGCCTTCCTCGTCCGCGATCTCTAGCAACCGGCGGATAATCTCTTTCTTCTCATCAAGATTCTCCGGCAAGCCCTTGTCCGAAAGCGGAAGGAGTATCGCCATCGCACCATATTTCTTTGCAATCCGCATAAGCGGGCGGCATTTCTTCTCTTCTAATGAAATTGAGTTAATAAGCGCACGTCCCGGATAGATACGGAGTGCTGCTTCGATAATCTCGACATGACTCGAATCAATACAGAGCGGAAGATTCGTAACAGAAATCACTTCGTAAACAGCACGCCTCATCATTTCCAGCTCGTCAATGCCGTTCATACCCATATTGATATCGAGAATCTTCGCCCCACGTTCCGTCTGTTCTTCTGCCATCTGTACAACCAGATCCATGTTTCCTGCACGAAGCATCTCCTGCAGTTTTTTCTTTCCGGTCGGATTGATACGTTCCCCGACGACTAAAAAATTGCCATCGAGATGGATTTCCTGTACTGCACTCTCACTGGATAATACACGGGTACAGACTGGTTTCGTTGCCTCCGGCTCCACGGAGCGGACAGCCTTCTTCAGCATCTCGATATGCTTCGGTGTCGAACCACAACAGCCACCCACAGCTCTCGCTCCGGCTTCCACCAAAGCGCGTCCATACTCAGCAAACGTCTCCGGTGTCATTGTATATTTCGTCTCGCCATCGATCAGCTCCGGCATACCATTGTTTGGCTTCGCAAATACCGGAATCGTTGCGTACCGCACCATACGCTTGATCAGTGCTTCCATCTCCTTCGGTCCAGTCGAACAGTTGATGCCAACCGCATCGACGCCAAGCGACTGCAGCACGATCACAGACGCCTCCGGTGTCGAGCCGAACAACGTCTTTCCATCGCTGTTAAAGGTCATGCTGACCATGATCGGCAGATCACAGACCTCTTTAATGGCGATCACGCATGCACGCGCCTCCGCAAGGCTCATCATCGTCTCTACAAAGAACAGATCGACACCTGCCTCCACGAGGATCTGTGCCTGTTCCTTATATACATCCACCAGTTCCTCAAACGCCAGATCACCGACCGGCTGAAGCTGTCTGCCCGTCATCGTCATATCACCCGCGATAAATCCACGATGATTCTCCTGTGCGATTGCCGTCCGTGTCAGGTCAACCAACTGCATGTTCATCTCGTGAATCTTATCCTCGAGATGATATTCGGCAAGCTTGATCCGGTTCGCCGTAAAAGTCGGCGCAAGCAGAATATTCGTTCCTGCCTGAATATATGCGCGCTGCAATTTGATCAGGTGCTGAGGATGCTCCAGAATCCATTTCTCCGGGCATACACCAACCGGCATTCCTGCCTGCATCAGGTTACTTCCGGTTGCACCATCTAACATAACAATTCGATCTTCAAATAATCTGTGAAAAATCTTTCTATCCATAATTTTGTCTTATCCTATTTCTGTAATAAATTTGTATATCAGTGTCTGGAAATCTTCTGCAATCTTATTCGCAGTTTCCTGCACTTCCTTGTGATTTAATTCTCCGGTGCTCATACCTGCCGCCATATTCGTGACACATGATACACCAACGATCTTCATACCAGCATGCCGTGCTGCCATCGCCTCACACGCGGTACTCATACCAACCAGATCTGCACCAAGTGTCCGGTACATGCGGATCTCCGCCGGTGTCTCATAGTTTGGTCCGGTCGCCTGCAGATAAATGCCTTCTTCCAGAGTAATTCCCTGCGTCTTCGCCACTGAATCCAACTTTTTTCCAAGCTCTACGTCGTACACATGACTCATATCCGGGAACCTCGTACCAAGTGCTTCCATATTTGCTCCAATCAATGGGGATGGCACAAACGACGTAATCTGATCCGTGATCCGTACCAGCGTCCCCGGCTTGTACGACGGATTCATGCCGCCTGCCGCATTCGTAAGAATTAAAATCTCCGCGCCAAGCATGTGCATCACACGCACTGGCATCACAACCTCCTGCATCGAATACCCTTCGTAATAATGCACACGTCCCTTCATGATCAGCACCGGGCAATCCCCGACTTTTCCAAGCAGGAAACATCCAGCATGCCCTGCCACTGTCGATACCGGGAAATGTGGGATTTCACCATATGGGATCTTCGCATCAATCGTCAGACGATCTGCAAAATCGCCCAGTCCCGAGCCAAGCACGAGCGCTACCTTTGGTGTATATGGCAGACGTGCCTGCACATAAGAAGCTGCCGCCTGCAACTCCTCGTAAGTTATCTCTTTTTTCATTCCGTATCCTCCTGCAAATTGAACTATTTATTTACAAAAGTGACTTCATCTCTCCAATAGCATACGATTGGCATGCCCGCTTCGACATACTCATATAACTCGCCTGCTTTTGATGGCGGCAGATTTACACAGCCATGGGAACCGCTGTAGGTATAGATTTCTCCACCGAATTTTCCACGCCAGTTCGCATCGTGCAGACCGATACCACCATTGAACGGCATCCAGTATGTGACCGGTGTCTCATAGTCCTCACCAATGAGTGTCGCATGCATCTTCTTATAGGTAAGACCATACAGACCGCCTGGTGTCTTGTGTCCCGGTGTCTGCCCAGATACACAATCACTGTCCCATTTCAATCTGCCATTTTGATAATAATATACATGCTGGTTTGTCAGATCAACCTCCACATAGGTCGAACCGATATCATTCTGCGCACACAGTGCATAGCCACGGCGCTTACATGCTGGTTCCTTCGTGAAGCTTTTCTTCTTTGACAGAAGATCGTACAACTCCTCCGCCTCTGTCTCCGCGTCGATCACCCAGCCATAATACCCGCCATGCACGAGAATCGTCTTCTTATCATGCGTCGTAAATTCACGGTCAGTATCCGCAGTCGTGAATTTCTCCTTAAATTTTTCGACATACGCTTCCACATTACTTCTGCTGATCTGGATACTTCCATCCGAACTGACATATGCCATCTTCGTAAGTTCTTCCTTTGGAATGGTATATGTATACGAACCAAAATCATACACGGCTTCGATATCGACAAATGCATCTGCGTCTTCCTTTGTTTTCAGAATGGACTCCGAATCCGCCAGAATATGTGCTGGAATATAACACTCTTCGGCTTCCACATCCAGTGTAGTATCATAATTTTTCAGAGCATTTATTACCTTGTCATATAACTTTGCCGTATCAAGCTTCGTTCCCGTCTCCTCTGGAATGACCTTTGCCTCGCCATCCTCCAAAACAACCTTCGCGTCCTTTGATTCTGTCATGGAAGCTCGATCCAGTGCCGGTGATGCCTGCAGGCAGGCTTCCAACTTTTCCCTGTCACAGTTTACTGTATAATCAATCTTATAATCATAACTGTGAAAGCTGTTTACAAACCAAAGAAACGGTGAATGTTTCTTTAACAGTGTATCCACTGAATCCGTCAGTGCAACATCAGAATCCGCATCCCCCAGTACGAAAGTAAAATCACTGTCCTTGAACTTGATATCCAGTGTGTATTTCCGTGCATCCGAAAGCAGCATATCCTCCACAGACTGTACAGATTTTCCTGCTACATTCCTGCCGTTGATCGTCGTATTTACTCCAAAGCGGTGCATATGGAAAATCACGCCACCGATATAGACCGCAAGCAATGTTGCAACAACCGCAATCGTCACCGTGCGGATGATCCGTTTCTTTCTGCGCTGCCGATACACCGAAGGATCAATAAATGGCTCCTGCACATAGAGACTCACGGGCTTATCGTCTGTTTCTTTCGTTTCTTCCGGCTTCTTGTCGTCCTCTGCTTTCTCCGAATCCTCTGCTTTCTCCATCTCGTCTGATACTTCCGTCTCTTTGACTTCTTCCGTATTCGTTATTTCTTCTCTATCCTTTTTTCCCCTGCTCATAGTTACGTCCTTTTTATTTAGTATACAGATTTCTGTTTCTGTATCATATCCCATAGACCGCATGATTGCAACCAAATGCGGAAATTTTACATCTTATTTACATCAATCACAACCATCTCCGGCGGGTTGTTAATCCGGATATGGATCGAATGCATGCCACATCCTGCAGTCACAACCATCTTCGTCTTGATATCCGCGCTCTCATACACACCATAGTCATACTTCGGAAATGGATGTAACCGTGGAGAGATCACTCCGCCAAGTCCCGGTATCCGTATCATGCCGCCATGATTATGCCCGGACACGATCAAGTCTGGATGCAGTGTACAATATGACCGGAAATAATCCGGATTGTGTGCAAGCAGCACATTGCAGTGATCCGGCTGCATCTTCCCAAGCATGCTGGTAAGCACATCTTCCCGTAGCGGTTTCTTGATCAGCCGCTTATAATACGCCCGGGGCAGATCCAAGCCATACAGGCAGACATTCCAAGGCTCTAAAAATTCATGCACATTTACCAGCATATGCAGATGATGTGCACCTTTGAGATGCTGGCTGTATTCCTGCCAGATACCATCGGTCTCCCGCACGCATTCAAGCAATCCGCGCTCATGATTTCCATAGGAATAATAAACCGGTGCAATTTCAGTCATCTTCCGGATCGTGTCCGCTGTCACCCTGTTATTCTTCCGTTCGCTCTTCCGACAGACGATCATGTCGCCAGGCAGTAAAATAATATCCGGCTGCTCCGTGTCAATCGCGGTAAGCAGATCCGTGTTCTCCAGACCATATACCTGATTGTGCAGATCAGCGATCATCACAATGCGTAATGGTTTCCGGACTTTCTGACTGATAAAATTGTAACGCACTATCTGAAAATTCATACTCATGGCTTTATTATACCCTATCTTCAGTTATTTCGCCATAAATATTCTTCCTGCAATCTCCGATAAGCTGTATTTTAAGTCAAGCTTCGGCACCGACCGCTCTGCATACAGGATCACTTCGCTGATACACGTTCCGTTGCAGGAATACTGCACAACACCGACCGCATCCCCTTCCTGTATCGGTGCTTTCAGATTTTCGTAGGCGATCACCTGTTTTTCAATCTGATCCGGGTTCGTCGCTACAAGCGTGATCGTGTGCTGTTCCACCGGCTTTACCGTCAACGATTTGCAGGTACCATTCTGCACCGGGATCTGCAGATCCTCCGGCACGACTTCAGTATCCACATATGGACGGCACTGTGCGAATCCGTAATCAAGCAGCTTCATTGCCTCACTGTTCCGGATCTCCTTCGTCTCCGCTCCCATCACAACTGCGATCAACGTCACGCCATCCCGCGTCGCCGTCGCAGACATACAGTATTTCGCCTGCGATGTATATCCGGTTTTCAGTCCGTTTGCCCCTGTGTAGAGATTCAGGAATTTGTTCGTATTCGCAAGATCAAACTGTGATTCGCCCCGTCTGGTCTTATGTGTGATGGAATCCATCCAGATCGTCGAATATGTAAGGATATCCGGATGATAAAGCAAAAGCTGTCTGGACATGATCGCGATATCCCGCGCCGACGTCAGATGTGTCTCAACCTCCAGCCCGCATGCATTGTCAAAATGCGTATGCTCCATACCAAGCTCCTTCGCCCGCTCGTTCATCTTCTGGACAAACGCTGCCTCCGAACCTGCCAGATGCTCTGCCATCGCCACTGCCGCATCGTTACCGGAGGCCACCTCGATGCATTTGATCATATCCTGCACCGTCTGTTCCTCGCCTGCCTCGAAGAAGCATTGTGAGCCGCCCATCGACGCCGCGTGCTCAGTCACGACAACCGTATCGTCCAGCGCGATATCTCCGCGTTCTAACGCCTCGAAGATCAAAAGCAATGTCATGACCTTCGTCACCGATGCCGGGCGCAGCATCTCATCCGCATTCTTCTCATAAAGTACCGTCCCGCTCTCTAATTCCATCAGTAACACCGATTTCGACTGGATTGCAAGCGCATCCTCTGTTTCCGCATACGCAGCCGGACAAACTATGCAAAGCATCATGATCAGTGTCAGAATCGCACATATAATCTTTTTCTTCATTTCCTCTCCTTTTTGCGTTTCTATCTAGTACAACTTAGATAGAATACGCCGGAAATTGTAACAATATACTGTCGTAGATAATTCATACAGTATAATTACAATTTCCGTCCGCCTCTAATTTGTACATTATACGAAACAACCTTGCAGAAAATGAATATAATAAGAAAAAGTGTGAAGGAGCATCTGTATGTGTGGCATTGCGGGCTACTTTAACCCAGACCAGAACTATGCGGAAAATCCCAAGCAAAACTTTCATACACTGTCCCGTATGATCAATACGATGAACCACCGCGGGCCGGACACCTACGGTCATACCATCATAAATTCGTGCTGCCTTGCGCACACACGCCTGTCTATCATTGATCTCGAAAATGGCAGACAGCCCATGTCTTATACGAAGGACGGAAACACCTACTATATTGTATATAACGGCGAGATCTACAACTACAAGGAAGTAAAGAAAACACTGCTCCGGAAAAACTATACCTTTGAAACAAACTCCGATACGGAAGTCATCATCGCTGCGTTCTGTCATTACGGACCGGGCTTTGTCAAAGAATTAAACGGTATCTTCGCAATCGCCATCTACGACAGCATGCGAAATACACTCTACCTCTACCGTGACCGCTTCGGTGTCAAACCACTTTATTATACGAAGACCGGCGATACACTCGTGTTCGCCTCGAGGATTGATACATTGTTTGAATACCCGCGCGTGCGTCCATGCATCGACATGAACAGCTTCAACGAGATCTTCTCCCTCGGACCGGCGAAGACGTACGGCAAAGGTGTATTCTCCGGGATCAAAGAGATCAAGCCCGGCGAATATCTGACCTACTCGCCGCAGTATATGACATCCCGGCTATACTACCGGATTGAGAGCCACCCGCACACCGACAGCTACGAGGAAACGGTAGAGAAAACCTCATACCTGCTTGAAGACAGTATCCGTATGCAGATGGTGTCCGACGTTCCGATCTCCACCCTGCTTTCCGGTGGCGTGGACTCCTCGTATGTATCCGCCGTCTGCAGCCATTTCCTGCCGGAGGATACACCTCTTACGACGTACTCCTTCGATTATACCGACAATGCCGTTTATTTTCAGGCGAACAGCTTCCAGCCGAGTGAAGACCGGCCTTACGTTGATATCATGAAAGGCT
>ULKU01027301.1_pt1 | contig 9000 bp, 10 predicted proteins | sample 1951221 | NCBI WGS metagenome assembly ULKU01 (sample SAMEA4835507, study PRJEB28245) | human gut metagenome | biome: gut microbiome; material: fecal sample | place: Denmark | collected 2008
AACACCGTTGAGCCATCGAGGCGATGAAACTCCCACTTTTGGCGCATCGATTTTTCCCTCTTCGATCTCGGCTTATTTTTGTGCTGAAAAATTGATTTCATGATTATGTTTGGTTATACAATCAACTATCATGGAGATGTAACCTATGATAGGCAGTGTGGATAACAAAGAGGGTAAACATCATGCGTGATGGCCTAAGAGGACGCAGGTAAAACACTACTGGGTCCTTTAGTTACCAGCGACCATTCATTCCCCCCGATGGTGGTGGCACTATGTCCCAAGTCATAATCGTGATCGCAAACTCTCAGTTTATCAGGCTCTAGTTGTGGCTGCAGGCAGGTCCGTTGACGGCCATGCATACTGGATGAGGAGAAGTTCATACTCCTTACCGTTACGACGCCAGGAAAAGTGGTGTCAAATCCGGGTTTTACTAGCATATTCGGTAGCGGTAGACGGCGCTCATTCCGAATCGAGGGTTTTTAGCCCGATTTGTCTGAGATGGCGTCTCGATGCGTCAGTTCGCGCCTTATCGGGAATCTGACACTCGCATCGGAGCAGCCACTACAACACGTATCGCCCTATGAGGACAGATCATCGAAATTCACGTTTTTGAAGGAGCTGCCATCAGGGCTCCCCAGGCTCACCCGCACCATGCTTTGTACTAACAAAGAACAAAACAAGACAATTCATTTACAGCCATTAGAAGCCATGGTTCCAGACAGTACCGACCCCCCTCAGGGGTACCGGTACGATCCGGAACCACAGCTTCTAATAGCCATCGCTCTTCTCCTTCTCCACTGAGGCCCTTGAACCTTGAAGTCCCCATGATGAAGATGCGTACCTACAACCATGTCAGTCTTTAGGAAATCACACAAAATCAGTCACAAAACACAATACTTACGTTCCTATGTTCTACAAGTAACGACACCCACACCTCCCATTGCCTACCTCCCCATATTCTCCTCATCTTCTCGACGTATTTCCTGCGGATAACATAGAAATGAACCCTACATCGTCCATCTGGTTCTTGGTCCGGAAGTACTAGAAATGAAATGATCACACTCCCTACTTTCTCCCCCACACCATATTTCCAATACATACTTCATCCACTACATGTCAGTATAAACAGGGAACAATGAAGCAAACATCGTTAGATCAATGACAAATCGTAACAAACCATCCACAGAGACAGGAACGTAAGAAAACAATGTGTGTGGTGGCGTTTCCACAGTATAACCGCGGAATTCACGTTGATGTATCATTTGAACAAATGGTTGACGCTATTGCGTATGGAAATACTATTAACAAGTATATTATCTCGTTGGATAAGTATATTGTGAATTCTATGAGTCAGCTAATTCAATGGAATAAGGAGATTATGAACGATAAGATCGCAGTGAAGCCCAACATTAAGAGTGGGAGTTCATGCGTACTGTAAATGTAGAATCCTTGTTGTGTCATCTAGCTGGTCTGCTGTATTGGAGGAGTAACCTGTGTATTGTCGAGGATGTGCATAAGGCGTTATTCGAGTGCAATGAGCACTTGGGCCTTTCGTTGATTGATCTTGTGACTACCCATTCTTTCGATGCAGCTGGTATGGCTTCGTTACCTATGGTCATTTAGAATTCACATATACTATTGGTTGTTGGAGACCCACTGATTTGAGTAGTGCTTCTTTGCCTGATGTACCTGTGACCCTGCTGTTCTATTATAGTTTGCATTACGTTATGCAAGCTTCTTGACACCGAAGCATTACCTGTTGTATGATGACGAGAAACTACAGCTAGTGAACCAGACTGTATCCCATTACCTTTACAAACAGAGAAACAGGGGTACTGTGGTATTGGACAAGGATATCATGAGTGAAATTAGCAACCTGGAGGGAGTCTATTACAAGTTGACAAGAAACACTGGAATATCGGAGTTCAAATCCACGTTGAAGACGAAATGGGATGCTATCTACGTATTCCTTCTCTCTATCTGATATGAAGAGCTTGTGTTCACGTCTGTCTAGGTGCTCAGCTCAGCCGATTCATTCTGAATCATTGCAGTCGTCTTTCCTTGGCATCTCTTCCTGTGACCAATCGGCTCAACCTTCTCAAACTACAGATGTTGAAGCGAATGGCTCAGAAAGTGCGCCACCATTAGAAGCGAATGGCTCAGAAAGTGCGCCACCATTAGAAGCGGACGACTCAGGAAGTGTACCACCATTTGATCCAGCATCAATAGGTGGTGACGATGATGACCTTCCTTCTCAGAGTGTTGAACTCGGTTCATCAGCAGTTCAGGATCTCAGTAATATCTCATCCATCCCAGGGGAGGGAGAGTCAGATCTTAGTGGCGTTTGCGATCAGGCAAGCAGCAGTATTCAAGGCTCTGTGCAAATAAGTGATACAACGGAAGAGCACTCGAAGAAGAGTCTCGCTACTGGTTCAAGGAAGAGGCATACTGATGATTCTGATGACTCGGATTATGTGAATCATCGAGGTACCTTGCACATTGTGAATGGAGTTCGACATTATGGATACAAGACGAAAGCGGTAAAGAAAGCAATTGCGAAGCGAGTGGATGCAATGAACGGACTGAATGTTGACAGCTTATCAGGGAGAGAAAAGGTCCTATTGAATCTCAGGAATGTTGGTGCTCAGAAGCGAAGGGAGCTAAGGACAGTGGCTAAAGCAACAAAGAGACAGAAGACTAGAAATACTTAAACAATCTCTGGCTATTAATAATCTGTTTCCTTAAATCATAGAAGAGGGAATCACCACAGATTTCTTTGAATTGGTCAATATGAAGAGCCATGGGTGACAGTCCAAACACGTCGCTTGTAAACTTGTATGCAATAGCTTGTCCGATGTACAGTCGATACAGACTAATACAGTAGCATTCACCGAGACAGTCTCTCCAATCTGGATCGATCTCCACCGTACAAAACGAGTAGAAATCCTCCATGATACTTCTCGTCTTTATAGGGGTGCACAAAGCTAGCGGATACTTAACACCACCGACGGATGCTATGACATAGCCTCGAATGATGAAATAGTAGACACAGTCTCCATAGCCACGACAGTAGGCAATCACCTTGGGATTACTGATGATCCATTGTTGCGTTATGGACGACGCTGGCTCTTGTGTTGACAGATACTCTTTTCCATTCCACCGCAGTGTCTTGTACACTCTTCCATCGCAAGAAACTGATGGAATATACTCACGGATATGCTTATAATTCTTCTTCCATATCTCCACATCCTCACCTGTGAGCAAATAATCGAGATAGGTTTGGTGAGGGAGAGTACTGTTCATTGAGAAGACACAATCATCCACGAGATTGGATGTGGCAACCTCTTCTAGATTACCATCAAACGGCCATTCTGTCGGAGCCCCGAAAGTAACGGATATGGGCTCGCGTTTACCAAACAGAAGGATTGAGCACATTGTGTACGCAATCTCATGAACGGAGAGACTATCGATAACATAACGGCTATCGGTATGAAACTTCTTGGGGTGCTTGTATTGACGTTCACTGTTGAAGTTGGTGAAATAGCGGATGGGTCCCGCAAATAGGAGGATTGTATCAAGATGGTTCAGTAGATGAGTTACAGAGCAACTGAAACTGGGCGGAAGGTTCGCTTCCAGTTGGTGGAGATAGTAGGATAGCTTCCATTGCATAAAGAGACAATTCTTATAATCCCTATCCACGTTGTAAAGATATGCCATGATGTGTATGATCTTGTTCATATAGTGGATAACAGGATGAGAGAGACTGTTGACATACATGTAGGTGAACAGATTCATATACAGTTTGATCCGCTGTTCACATGTCAGCGTCTTCATAATTGAAGGGACAAGGACGGACTTAGTGATCCAGGGATGATTCGGATGGTTGAGCTTATCAAGCTGATTGACTGCATACCCATTAATGAAGAATGGAATCCGGGTAGGAATTGTGGCGAAACTCATATGAGGAAAGAGTTGATGGAAGAAGGAAGTGTACCATTTGCTAGCCATCTTGCTCATTCCCGTGACACAGTTGTCAAGAACGCATGCAAAACGAAAGAATACGTTGGAATAGAGGTGCATCGAATCCAAAATGTAATATCCACCTGATGGTAGGAGGGTATTCCTTCTCTGCAAGTCGTCGCTACTAAAAGAAGACTGAGTGACCTGATTTGGGAAGCACTTATCAATCTTAAGCCTTTCATTCTCGGTCACTCCATTCTCATTACAGTACTCCGCAACACAATGGCGGACATAGTCGTCGCTACTTTTTGGTGACAGACAATTGGGTGTCCACATAAGAGTGAAGGCTGGAGAAAGATAACTGAAGTCGCTACGCATCTGCCTATACTCTTCTTTCCACAAGTCATCCTTTTCCCCCGGTATCTTGTCGATTAAGGAGATACAGTTTTGAATGGAATGATAAGCCGCACTGGAAAGGCGATACAAGGACGAAGGATGCAGAAACAGCGATGACATACCCAATGTTTTTACACGATCAATCTTGTAGAAGGAGGGGAAGTCAAGATTGACGAATGAATGAAACAAGGGGTTGTAGTATGCTCGACGAATCGGACATATGAGACAGGGGCAATTGGCTCCTGGTGAACCCCTTCCCGCCGTTTGAGTCAATGCCTTATAATCCGCTAGGAGACCTTCCAAATACCAGCGAATATGATACCAGTGGCCGAATTTCTTGAAATAGAAACCCAGTTTTCCCATAACCGTTGTTGAGAATTGCACCTCCTTAAGTGCTAGGTCCACAGGACAGGTTTCAGTTGGAATATTGTCCTCTTTAGGAACAATGGCGAGAGTAATGATGAAGGCTCGATCTTGTTGATTAACAGGATTTGTGTTATGAATCGTGAGAGAGATAATATCCACAGTACTCAGGCGATTGGACGACTCACACAATGGAATACCGTCAACATGAAGAGTACCCCGAAAGAGTAATTCCGTAACATCTTCATTCTCTGGACGACTAAAGCGGATTTCCTTCCCTTCCTTCCCCTCCAAGTGAGCTTCTCTTCCTGACGTAGCAGTCGCTCTCACATCAACTACAAGTGAGCAAGAGAGGGAAAGAGAACTCTCATCTAAAACGCTCTTCCATATGAAATGGTTTTCACGTGACGTGCCTCTTTCCTTATCGAACCAACGAAGGGATGCCAGAAATGGAGTCAAACTAGTAGGCTTTCTATCCTTATAATTACGAAGCCACGCCGTTTTTCCTATTCCAACAAGGAAATCCTTCACTAAGGAGATGAGAAGTAACATATAAACGTACTCTTCTTTGATTCCAACTGAAAGAGGTTGGAAAAGTCCTGTACACTATTCACTGTTTCCATACCATCAAGGCTTTTGAATTCCTTAATCCACGGCGTGGGGATGGAACCTGTATTCAAGCCCTCGTGAATGGAGACAACACTCTGCTTCTGTTGCTGCTTTTTCTCCTTATTCTTGCTTCCGCCATAATCGGGATCCTCTTCTGTAGTCTCTATTGCAGTCCCTTCTAGAGTCCCTTCTTTCTCCATTTCGACAAGATAGCTCACTGTTTTCCTATAAGTACCACGCAGTCCATAGTCCTTCCTTCCCCCTTTATTCTTTTGCTCGCTTGATTTCTTCTTCTTCTTCTTGGGATTCTCAGATTCCACATGAGCCGGTAGCTGTTCAGCGGAGTTGGTGTCACAAGGAGCATCTTCCGTTCCATTCTCATTCTCACGAGATACACACGATGTATCACAATCCGCATTCAAATCATCCACGAAATCATTTGAACCAGGTAAATAAAGGCACACTTCTCCATTGTCCTCTGGTGGATTCACTGCAGGCAAAAGAATGTCATCATTCCCTTCATCATCATCTCGAGGAGGCCTTGTAGCATTCGCGTTCTCCGCACGAAGAGACGTATACACAAGTGCCTGAGTATTGAGCACTTCCTTTGATTGATCCATCACACCTTTCGACTAATGAAGACATACGAATCCTACTCACAACACTCATCCGATGCTCAAACGAAGAGTCACTATCAACGTGAAGGAATGCACGAGGATTCAGGTCATTCATCCTGCTGTACACAGTCTTCGCCAGATCAGCCAACGAATGAAGACCAAGCCTTGTATAGGCGGAAATGGCATTCAAGGACGTTAAGGACGAGACGATGTTGTTTTCAATACAGTATCGAATAGAAGCAGCAATCGACTCCACGGATAACGAATTCAGATATGTTGAATCCACATGGGTCAGACAGTCCATAATACCGACCCAAATAGGATAGTAATAAAAGTGGGGTTGGTCGTGATAGTACGATCGGGATTCGTGTGTGCAAGTCCCATCGTTTGTGGACTCGGACTCTGAAGGAGGAGAATCATAACGAGTGTCGCAGTTATCACTACCGCAGCTTGAAAAGAACTTCTTCCCGCATTTCTTGCAGAACACGGAATTCGTTCGATTAACGGCATTGCAACGATGGAGACGGGGAGTTGAATTGCCCTCCTTTTGCTTTTTCTTGTTATCACGACCGCTCTCATTCTAAACATAACAGCGAATACTCAGGACAAACAGAAGAGGTATTGGTGGATGGAGGGGGCGACGGATCCGGAACCATGTTCCCACAAAAGAAGACAAGGATGTATCCGAGAGGGACACACGAATTACGGAGTATCTGATGTATTAAACTCTCATTCGTTCTCAAAAAGAGGTCCTCCAACTCCCTATCAAAGTCTTCATTATTCCCGAACCACTTGTAAACCAACTGCTGAACGCTCCTTAGCATTGACAATCGATATGCTTTCTGTGACTGAGCACCGCTATTAGAATTGAGTGAATGGAGAAGGCTATCTGCTTGTGCTACTGCATTCTCCTTACCTATATGGAAGAACGAAAGAAGCGACAACGATGAACATCATAGCCGATGAAAGTGTAGTCACGAATAACATCGAGTTCCTCCTCGGTAAACAAAGCCTGTGGGTTTAGAGGAGACGTGGAACAATACAATATTCGTGTCGTGACTTGTGTCCAGTGATGCATCTACTAATGATGATATGTTACCAGACATAACTCGAAAGGACCGGAAGAAAGAAAGCGCTATCCTCTTCCTCCTCATCTGCGTTAGATCCAAAGAAGTGATCTTTGTAAACACTAGACTGATAACAATAGGAATGGCTCTACAATTCCATCGCCTGACGGTATAATTCTTCGGGAGTCGGATTAAATTCCATCCTTCTACAGACATCATCATTCCAATAGACAAACAAGCCACGGGCAAGAGTATGCAACATTATTCTTCGACGTTTCAAGGAAGCCTCATCTATATCACATGACACACCACATAACTACTATGCTTTCGCAACTTCTCTACGCACTCCAAATCACGTTTTGCACGGATCGCTACGTGATTATTCAATAATCATGCATACCCTTAGCATCATCTGTTTCTTCTCCTGTAAAGGTATTGAGACCGAGATAAGCACTCGCCAAATTGCACCATACTATTAGTGGAAGACGGGATACATCCTCAGTGGTCGATCCCTTACTCTGCGTAGTATCTTCCTCTAAGTCCATGCGAAATGAATGGGAATAGCCAGAGGCTTATATACGTTACAGGAAATAACAAAAATGTGAACGACTGGTTGGGTCCAATCAGCCCGCCTTTTCAGGACGGATACGAAACTATCTTCAATAGCATCTGTCTGGTCTGGACAAACGGATGGTACCATGGATTCGTTGAATGAGGATAGTCACCATCATGGCGGGAGACCACTCTACCGACGGAGGCTTTGGAAATCGATTCAACACCATGACAGAAATCAGATAGCAAACGATGGAGGTAGAATTCATCCACCGAGAAGCAGATGCCACACGAAGTCAGAAATGAAACTAAGTAATACTGATTATGAACACTACCTAAGACTGGAAACAGTTCAGTGCGATAACGGTAGAACACATGAAGAAGTGAAATCGTAGGAAGTGGAAGAAGGAAGTATGTAGATGTTATTCAGTATGGTGGGTCCTTACGATTCCCGTGACTAGCGTGGCTAAACTAAGTTAGCGAGATGACATGACCGACTAGAATCAGCAACTAATTTCGCACGAACGTGCAACAATGAGACGGAAACACCACACCATATTCAAACTTCCAAAACACCTGTCCACTAGAGCGCAAACGAATCGAGTTCAAAAGGAGTATTGGGAATGAATGCACCACATGGGGTTAGATAAGAATTCATAATCGATTCCGATAAACAAGTGATGATGATGGAGGATACGACTCACAAGGCGACCTCGTTATTGATCAAATGAGTGGGTGCATACCGTAACAGGGGGTCAAGGAAGTTTGGATAGTGTGCCAATACGTACTTACACAGAGGTGACTATTTGAGGTGGCTTAACACTAGAAAATGCAAGATATGGAGGAAGTCGCTGCAGACGAATATCCTACAATCAGTGGTTCACTCATTCTCATGATCATGCTCTCTCTGATACTTGTCAATCACAATGGACTGCAACGACAATTTCAAATCGATTATGGAGTGAGACAATGAAAACGGAGAGTCAGTCCTCCAGACTAGCTCCGTATCCCCTTATTACCAAGCAGTCTATTATGGTATCCTACGGCGATGCCATTCGCCTAGAGGAATCCTAAGATAAGGAGCTAACAAGAAATGTTGTGATCTACTTGCAGTTGTACACAAGCCGTCAAAAATCGCGCACCTCAAGGAGTTATAATGGGATACAAACGTATTCAGTCGTTGAAGAGAGTAGGTAACCGGTTTTCAGTGGTTGCTCTATGAACATCTCTATCACTGCAGTATTATGTTACGCGTGCCATTCCAAGGTAATTCACCAATTATCAAGTGGGGTGATTTTCCAATGATTTCGATTACCTCATCGAAACAAATTAACAGCACTTTCGAGATCTACAGACTCTGAGTACTCTTACAATACTTAATTGTTAAATGAAAAATTAATAGTGACAGAAATAACCGTGATGGCTCAACGGTGTAG
>ULKU01031176.1_pt1 | contig 8958 bp, 6 predicted proteins | sample 1951221 | NCBI WGS metagenome assembly ULKU01 (sample SAMEA4835507, study PRJEB28245) | human gut metagenome | biome: gut microbiome; material: fecal sample | place: Denmark | collected 2008
ACTTGTAATGGTAGTAGTAATTCTTATGGCATTAGGTGGACAGGTATTCAGAATTAATTATACACACGGAGAGACATATGCCAAGGCAGTGTTAGACCACCAGACATATACATCAACAGAACTACCTTATAAGAGAGGTCAGATATTAACTGGTGATGGAACTGTGCTTGCATACAGTGAGAGAGTATATAATCTTATATTAGATGTCAAGCTTATGCTTTCAGACGGAGAATATAAAGAACCTACATTATCAGCTCTTTGTAAATATTTTAATTTAAACAGAAGTGAGCTTGAGCAAAAGGTGAGTGAGAATTCACAGAGCAGGTATCAGAAGCTTTTATCAAACCTTACTACAGATCAGATAGCAGATTTTAAAAATCTTATGGCAGACTCAACTGAGGGAAAGAATATTAAAGGTGTATGGTTTGAGGACAGTTATATAAGAAAATATCCTCTTGGAACATTTGCAAGTGATGTTGTTGGATTTGCAAGTGCCACTAATGGTGGTGAGCTTGGAATTGAAAGCCAATATGATGAGGAATTAACTGGTACTAATGGAACAACATACAGCTATGTAGATGAAGGTCTTGAGGTTACAGAGACACAGAAAAATGCTGTTGATGGCAATAATATAGTTACAACACTTGATTATAATGTACAGTCGATTATTGAGAAATGCATATTAGAATATAATGAAGAAAAGCCTTCAAAGAATACAGCAGTAGTAGTGGCAGACCCATCTAATGGTGAGATACTTGGAATGGCTAGTTATCCAACCTTTAATCTTAATGATCCAAGAAAATTAACTGGTATGTATACAGATGAGGAGATTAAAGATATGTCTGATGAAGAATACAGAAATAACCTGTATTCTTTATGGACTAATTATTGTGTATCAGAAAGTTATGAGCCAGGTTCAACATTTAAACCAGTAACGGTAGCCTCAGCTTTGGAGGAAGGTGTTGTAAAGGATGGGGATACATATGTATGCAAGGGCTTTGAAACTGTAGCTGATTATAAATTAAAGTGTCATGTGTTCAGTACAATAGGTTCACATGGTTCACTTACAGTTGAGCAGGCACTTATGAATTCCTGCAACCCGTATATGATTCATCTTGCACTTGAGATGGGTAACAGCAGATTTGCATATTACCAGTCATTGTTTGGATTTGGAAAGATAACCGGAATAGATCTTCCAGGTGAGACAACAGGTATCGTATATGGTGACCGTATGACAACTATTGATGCGGCTTGTAATTCATTTGGACAGACTATTAATGTTAATATGATGCAGATGATGGCGGCATATTGTTCGATTATTAATGGTGGTATGCTTTACCAGCCACATATTGTAAAGAGAATTGAATCAGCCAATGGTGAAGTTGTAAAGGAATATAAGGCTAATCTTGTAAGACAGACAATTACAGCTTCAACATCAAAGCTTTTAAGAAGATATCTTAAGAATACAGTAGAAGAAGGAACAGCCAAGAAAGCAGGCGTTACAGGATATTCAGTTGCTGGTAAGACAGGAACAGCCCAGAAGGGTGATAGAAAGGATAACAAGTGGATTATATCATTTATAGGACACGCACCAGCAGAAAATCCTAAGTTTGCAATATATGTAGTTATTGATGAGCCATATGGAACTACAGGAACATCAGGAAGTTCAGCAGATGTGCTTACACTTACACACAATATACTTGAAAAGCTTCTTCCATATATGAATGTATACAAGGATGCCTCAGACGAATATGAGGATACAAGTTCAAGTCCTGATGAATTAACAGTTGATGGGATACCAGCAGGCACAGCTTCATCTAATTAAGCTGTTAAGTAATAATAAGTATAAGAATAACCCTGAATAAACTTTCATAATAATAAGTAAGTTTATTCGGGGTTATTGTATTAGTGACAGAAAGAATTAAGCTTAATGAAGATGAGAGATATGGTTATTTTGTAAGAACAAGACATAGAAAGAAGCTTCTGGTGGTTATAGTAAGCCTTGTGCTTATAATGTCACTGCTCACAGTAAGAGTTGGATATATAATGACCGTCAGGGCTGAATATTACAGCGTGCGTGCAACAGAGCTTCACGAGAGAGAGAGCCATAAAGGCTATGCGCGGAAGAATTCTTGATACTAATGGAGTTGTCCTTGCTGACAATACGACTGTGTGTACAATATCCGTTATTCACAGCCAGATAGATAAGCCGGAAGAAGTTATTAAAATGCTTTGTGACAATCTTGATATGGACGAAGCAGCTGTAAGAAAAAAGGTTGAAAAGGTATCGTCAATTGAAACTATAAAGACCAATGTTGATAAAGATACAGGAGATATAATAAGGAAAGCTGGCTTAAACGGAGTTAAGGTAGATGAGGATTATAAAAGATATTATCCTTATGATACGCTTGCTTCCAAGGTGCTTGGCTTTACAGGAAGTGATAATCAGGGAATAGTCGGACTTGAGGCTAAGTATGATGTATATCTTGCTGGCAATAATGGCAGGATACTTACACTTACCGATGCATGGGGTACAGAGATAAAAAATGCAAAAGAGGGAAGGTTAGAGCCGCAGAGAGGTCAGGATTTATATATAAGCATAGATATGAATATACAGTCATATGCCCAGCAGTTAGCATATACAACGCTTGCAAAGAAAAATGCTAAGCGGGTGTCAATAATAGTTATGAATCCTAATAATGGAGAGTTGTATGCAATGGTCAACGTGCCTGAATATAATCTTAATGAGCCGTATGTACTTAATTACGAGGTGGAAGATGACGGCAGTTCAGGCAATAAAATGGATCTTCTTAATAATATGTGGAGAAATTTCTGCATTAATGATACTTATGAGCCAGGTTCAGTGTTTAAAATGGTAACTGCAACAGCAGCACTTGAAACCAAAGTTGTAAGTTTAAGTGACTCCTATACCTGTTCAGGTTCAACGCTTGTTGGTGACAGGCGCATAAGGTGTCATAAGACAACGGGCCATGGAACACAGGATTTTACACATACAGTTATGAATTCCTGCAACCCTGCATTTATTGAATGGGGAAGAAGGGTAGGTGTTGATAATTTCTATAATTACTGCGGCAAGCTTGGACTTTTGTCTAAGACTGGAATAGATATTGCTGGTGAGGCTTCAACGATTATCCACAATAAAGAAAACGTTGGTGAAGTAGAGCTTGCAACAATGTCATTCGGACAGTCATTTCAGATAACACCTATCCAGATGCTTCGTGCGGCGGCAGCAATTGTCAATGGTGGTAACCTTGTTACACCTCATTTTGCAGTTAAGACAAGTGATGGTTCGGGGCAGACTTATAATGAGTTCTATTATTCTACAACTGAGAGCACAATTGACAAATCAACAAGTGATACTATGAGGGACATATTAAGGCAGGTAGTTGAGGAAGGCGGTGGAAAGAATGCATATATAGAGGGCTTTTCAATAGGTGGAAAGACAGCAACATCACAGAAGCTTCCGAGAGGCTCTGGAAAGTATATCGCTTCATTTATAGGATTTTCAAGTGTGGAAAATCCACAGGTTATTGCTATGTGTCTTATTGATGAGCCAGAAGGGGTATATTATGGCGGTACAATTGCAGCACCGGTCATAAGAGAGTTATATGAAAATATACTTCCGTACCTTAATAACAAGTAAGAAAATGCGTTAATAAAGCGTTAAAACAGTGTTTATCCGCTTTACAGATGGATAGGTGTAGAGTAAAATAAAGACAGTTGTTTAAAAAACGTATTATATGCGTGGTAATGGAGGAACATTATGGAATTAAATAATAAAAAGGTAATGGTAGTTGGTACTGGAATAAGTGGAATCGGTGCTATAGACCTTCTTAACAAAGCTGGTGCAGACTGTATTATATATGACGGTAACGAAAAGCTTTCAAGGGAAGATATATCAAAGAAACTTAAAGGCAATAAAGCAGAGATTATTGTTGGAAAGCTGCCAGAGGATATAACTAATCAGGTCGACCTTCTTGTAATAAGTCCGGGCGTTCCGGTTGACAGTCCTATTGTTGAACAGTTTAAGAAAGCAGAAGTTCCAGTATGGGGCGAGATAGAACTTGCATATAATTATGATAAAGGCAGAATAATTGCCATAACAGGTACTAATGGCAAGACAACAACTACAGCTTTGGTAGGACAGATAGTGAAAGCCTATAATGAGAAGACATTTGTTGTTGGAAATATAGGTAATTCATATACGGGAGAAGTGCTTAATACAAGTAATGACTCTTATACAGTAGCAGAGATAAGCAGCTTCCAGTTAGAAACAATACACAAGTTCCATCCGGTTGTAAGTGCGATACTTAACATTACACCAGACCACCTTAACAGACATCATACAATGGAATGTTATTCCAAGACTAAAGAAAACATTTCTATGAACCAGACAAAGGATGATGTGTGTGTCCTTAATATGGAGGACGAAGAATTATACAGATTTGGAAGTGAGTGTCCAGCTAAGGTTGTATGGTTCTCAAGCAAGAGAAAGCCTGAGATTGGTGCATATGTTCAGGGAGATGATATAAGATATACAGATGGCACCACAGATGAGCTTATGCTTAATGTACACGATATGAACCTTCTTGGAACACATAACTATGAAAATGTATGTGCTGCTATAGCAATGACTAAGGCAGCAGGCATACCTGATGACATAATTGTACAGCAGGTAAAGAAGTTCAAGGCTGTAGAACACAGAATAGAATATGTAGCTACCAAGAATGATGTATGGTATTACAACGATTCCAAGGGAACTAATCCGGAAGCTTCTGTAAAAGCAATTGAGGCTATGGTAAGACCAACTATATTAATAGGTGGTGGTTATGATAAAGGCTCTGAATTTGATATGTATGTAAAAGCCTTCAAGGGCAAGGTAAAGAAGCTTGTTCTTATAGGCCAGACTGCTAATAAAATAGCCCAGACCTGTGATAAATACGGATTTAAGGACTATGTATTTGCTAATGATTTAAAAGAGGTAGTAGATATATGTGCAGCCAGCGCAGACAAAGGTGATGCAGTATTATTATCACCAGCGTGTGCAAGCTGGGGAATGTTTGATAATTATGAACAGAGAGGTGACATGTTCAAGCAATATGTCAATGAGCTTTAATTATGGCAAAGAAAAGAAGAAAAAGAAAGAATGGATTCTATTTTGATTACAGTCTTTTGTTTGTGCTTATATTCATTGTAGGTTTCGGACTTACAATGATATACAGTACAAGTTCTTACACAGCGCAGATTAATTATGGCAATCCGGAATACTATTTTAAAAGACAGCTTATATTTGACCTGTTAGGTTTTGCGTGTATGTTTTTTATAGCAAGATTTGTAGATTACCATATTTTAAAAAAGGCCGCTCCGTGGATATTTGTTATATCACTTTTAATGGTGTTAGCAGTTATTCCATTTGGACGTGAAAGCCACGGTGCTAAAAGATGGATATATATTGGTCCGATAAGCTTTCAGCCAGCAGAGCTTGTTAAGATAAGTGTTATTATTATGGCGGCGGCTAAGATGTGTGCGTCAGGAACAAAGATTAAAAAACTGTCACAGATAGCGAAAATATTTTTGGGCTGTGCAGTAATTCCGGCGGCTATGCTTTTTGGAATTACATCTAACTTAAGTAGTGCAATCATAGTATGTGGAATTGTGTTTGTTATGACATTTGTTGTATATCCTAATTACTGGGTTCACGGCGGAATTATCGGAATTATAATGGCAGGCTATATAGCAGGCAGGCAGTGGCTTAAGCAGGCTGTTGAAAATGGAGTCCAGTTTAAGAAGTTCCGTTTTACAAGACTTTTAGTATGGGTAGACCCTGAAAAGTACATAGACGGAAAAGGCTATCAGACTATGCAGGGGCTTTATGCCATAGGTTCTGGCGGACTTTTTGGTAAGGGTCTTGGAAAGAGTATGCAGAAGTTGGGCTTCATACCAGAGTCACAGAATGATATGATATTTTCAATAATATGTGAGGAGTTAGGACTGTTTGGTGCGGCGTGCGTTATTATGCTTTTTATAATAATGCTCTGGAGAATTATATATATATCACAGAACTCACCAGATTTGTTCGGTTCACTTCTTGCAGTTGGAATATTCGCCCATATAGCAATTCAGGTAATAGTTAATATTGCCGTTGTAACCAATGTATTTCCTAATACAGGCGTAACACTTCCATTTATAAGCTATGGAGGCACGGCGAGTCTGTTCCTGCTGGCAGAGTTAGGAATTGTGTTTAATATAAGTAGTCAGATTAGGTTAGAGAGATAGTTATGGCAAAGGCGAGAAAGAAAAAAAGGCTGTTCATAATATCTATTATTGTGGCAGCCCTGATAGCTGCGTGTGCGGCTGTCTATTTTGGATTTAGAACTGATAAGATAACATATGTGGGTAATTCCCATTATTCTAATGAAGAAATGACAAGCAGAATATTTGGAAATGACACACCAAACACTGTATTGTATACACTGTTTGGCAATAAGAAAAAGACAATACCTTTCATTCAGAAATATGATGTTGAAATACAGTGGCCAAGAGGTATGTACATAACAGTCTATGAAAAGTCAGTTATTGGTTATATACGTTATATGGGCTGTAATATGTATTTTGACAAAGATGGTATTGTTGTTGAAAGTTCAACAGAAACTTTTGAAAAAGTTCCTGAGATAATAGGTCTTAAGTTTAATTCAATAGTGCTTGATTCCAAGCTTGAAGTCGGAGATGATGAAGTGTTCAGGCACATACTTGATCTGACACAGAGCTTTGATAAGTATAATCTTGATGTTTCAAAAGTATATTTTGACTCATCGGACAATGTAATATTGTATATAGACGAGGTTAAGGTATACCTTGGAAAGAGTGATGATTATACGGACAAGCTTTTTGAGTTAAAACAGATGGAAACCAAATTTGCAGGGCTTAAAGGTTCTTTGTATATGCAGGATTATACAAAAGACAGTTCATCTATAATATTCAAAAAAGATGAATATAATTAAAACACACTAAAATGATGTGTAAATATTCAGAATTGTACGCTTTAAAGTTCAATTTTTAGTGAAATAAAATGAAAAAATCAGTTGATATTTATTGCGAAAAATTATATCATTATAGATAAATGTATAAGGATTGATTAAAGGAGGCAACAACCTTGGTAGAAATAATTAACGAATCAGATTCATCAGCAAGAATTATAGTCATCGGCGTAGGTGGAGCAGGTAATAATGCTGTTAATAGAATGATAGATGAGAATATAAGCGGGGTAGAATTTATTGGTATTAATACAGATAGCCAGGCATTACAGTTCTGTAAAGCTCCAACAGCTATTCAGATAGGTGAGAAGCTTACTAAGGGACTTGGTGCAGGAGCCCAGCCTGAGATTGGTGAGAAGGCAGCAGAAGAGAATGTTGAAGAATTAACAGAAGCTATCAAAGGTGCGGATATGGTATTCGTTACTTGCGGAATGGGCGGCGGAACTGGTACAGGTGCAGCTCCGGTTGTTGCTAAGATTTCTAAACAGATGGGTATCCTTACAGTTGGTGTTGTTACTAAGCCTTTCAGATTTGAGGCAAGAACAAGAATGACTAATGCAGAATCGGGTATTGAGAAGCTTAAGGAGAACGTGGATACACTTATTGTAATTCCTAATGACAAGCTTCTTCAGATAGTAGACAGAAGAACAACTATGCCAGATGCCTTAAAGAAGGCTGATGAGGTATTACAGCAGGCAGTACAGGGGATTACAGACCTTATTAATGTACCAGGTCTTATCAACCTTGACTTTGCAGATGTTAAGACAGTTATGTCAGACAAGGGTATCGCACATATCGGTATCGGTAATGCTACAGGTGATGATAAGGCTATTGAAGCTGTTAAGCAGGCTGTTACAAGCCCACTTCTTGAGACAACAATCGAGGGTGCTACACACGTTATTATCAACGTATCTGGTGATATGAGCCTTGTTGAAGCAGATGAGGCTGCAAGCTATGTTCAGGAACTTGCAGGTGATAATGCCAATATCATCTTTGGTGCTATATATGATGAGACAGCTACAGACAGCGTAACAATAACTGTAATTGCTACAGGTATTGAAGATGTGAATGTCAATACTGCAATGGCGAAGTTCTCACCTAAGGCACAGGCAACACAGGGAGTTGGACAGACTGTTAAACCAGCAGTAAAGCCAGCATATACATATCAGGCTCCACAGACACCAGTTCAGCCAGCAGGCGGTATGACAGGTACACAGTCTCAGACACCACTTCCAGGACTTAAGCAGCCAGCCCCTGTTACAAGCAATGTGAAGTCTAATGGTATTACAATACCTACTTTCCTTCAGAAGAACAGAAAGTAATTAATATAATCATTTAATCTGACAGATAGGTTGTCGGTTCATATACTTATTGGGCTTATATTATTGTTAATGAAATATTGATATTAAGGAACGCTTCGGCGTTCCTTTTTTATGTAATAGGAAATTCCAATAGAATCCCCTATTACATAAAAGGCACTATATGCCGATGATGCACACTCGCACGAAGATGTATTTTGTCGCAAGCGACCGTGCTCGGTGCGAGAATGTGTTTCACACATTCTTTTTTATTTCATAGCGAATTATATTAGAAAATTAATGTGACTCTGTGCTTTTGACAAATTTTGCATATTAAGTTATGTATACTTATTTTCGTTGCAGGAAAGCATTTTCTGTAAACTATTATGCAGGGTATACCTGATTGTGCAATGGAGGTGAGAGTGAATTGTAATATACATTGATGTATTATTTGGAATTAATTATTGTATGGATTTGATTGTTATGGTTATGGTAAACAAAATAATGCATTATCATACATCACTGCCCCGTCTGCTGCTTTCTTCCACTTTGGGGGCAATATGGTCAGTCATTGCAATATGTATTCCGGATGAATATAGGCTTTT
>ULKU01016665.1_pt1 | contig 8951 bp, 10 predicted proteins | sample 1951221 | NCBI WGS metagenome assembly ULKU01 (sample SAMEA4835507, study PRJEB28245) | human gut metagenome | biome: gut microbiome; material: fecal sample | place: Denmark | collected 2008
GAAATGGCCGCATTGGAGCTGGACGGCGATAAGATCAAGGATACTAAAAGCCTTGATGCACTCGTAGACGGCACCTACAAGGGGCTTGTCTCCACCACGCAGACAAAGGGTGCAAATCCCGCCAATCCCCCGGCGAACACCGGCGGCGCAAAGACCCGCGAGGACATCTACAAGAAGGACGACAAGGGCCGCTATGTAATGTCCACGTCAGAGCGCCAGCACGCGCTTGCTGAGTTGATGGCAAGCGAAGCAAATAACTGATTTTGAGAAAGGAGCTACTATGGCTGCTAAAAACAATGTGACCACTACCGGTCAGTTTTCTACCTCCGTCCGCGAGGTCGATTTTGTAACGCGATTCGCGGACAACTGGGACGCATTGCGCAACATTATGGGCATTATGCGCCCTATCCGCAAGGCACCCGGCACTAAGCTGGTGTCTTACAAAGCCAGCGTTGACGGTACGCTGCAGGGCGGCACTTCTGTTGCCGAGGGTGACGAGATTCCTTTTACCAAGATGAAGGTGGAGCCGGTCTCCTACGCTGATATCGAGGTCGCCAAGTACGCCAAGAGCGTAACACTGGAATCCGTTGCCAAGTACGGCGCTGACGTGGCCGTGGAAAAGACCGACGATGCTTTTCTGGTGGCTCTCCAGAATAAGATTCTGGGTGAGTTTTATACCTTCCTGGGCACCGGCACTCTGACGCTGAGCGAGACCACATGGCAGCGGGCGCTTGCTATGGCGAAGGGCAAGGTGCTGGACAAGTTTGCGGGTATGGACAAGGACGTTACCGAGATTGTTGGTTTTGCCAACATTCTGGACGCTTACGACTATCTGGGCGACAAAGAAGTTACCGTGCAGACCGTTTTCGGCCTGAACTACGTGGAGAACTTCCTTGGCTACCGCACCCTGTTCCTGCTGCCCGACAAGTACATTGCACAGGGCACGGTTATTGCGCTGCCTGTGGAGAACATCGACCTCTACTATGTTGACCCCGGTGACAGCGACTTCGCCAAGCTGGGCCTGAACTACACTGTTAAGGGAGAAACCAACCTGATCGGCGTCCATGTCGAGGGCGATTACTCCCGGGCTACCGGCGATATGTATGCCATCATGGGCATGAAGCTGTGGGCGGAGTATCTGGACGGTATTGCCGTGGCGACTGTCGGCGCACAGACGCTTGGCACGCTGACTGTGACTTCTGCCGCTGGCACCAGTTCCGGCAACACCGAGATCACCGTGTCTCCCGCAAAGGCCAACGCCGGTAACGTCTACAAGTACAAGGTCGGCTCTGCTGCCGAAACCGTGACCTACGGCCAGAACGTCAAGACGTGGACTGCTTGGGACGGCACGTCTGACATTACGGCGGCAAGCAACCAGAAAATCACCGTCGTGGAAGCCAGCTCCGACTACAAGGCGCTGAAGGCTGGTAACGCCACCGTGACGGCAAAGTAACAGGAGGGCGGCGTAATGCTTGAGCAAATCTTGCGGCACTTAAACAACTGGTTCCTTGTGGATATCCACAGGGGCGTGTTTACCGTGGAGAGAGGCGGCATTGCGCTGCCCTTTCTCCAGAATCGGCAGTTTTTCCGCATTTCTGGCTCCGTTTTTAATGATGGGCTGCATCAATACCCCGCCTATGATCTGTTAGATGAGACGTTTGACGGATCGATATGGGCACTGGCTGTACCGAACGCGGTAATTGAGTTGTCCGAAGAAATTGAGCAGTGGCAGCAGAAAAACGGAGACATTATTTCCAGTCCGTTTACCAGTGAATCTTTCGGCGGCTACAGCTACACCAAAGCAAGCGCTGGTTCGACAGGGACAAGCGCAGTAACCGGCTGGCAAGGCGCTTTCCGGAGCCGGTTAAACAGCTGGCGAAAAATCAAGGGGGTGGAACCGTGAGTTTGCTGGACGATTTTGCCCACAAATGCGTTCTGATGGAAAAGACGCGAAGGCCGGACGGCGCAGGCGGCTACATCGTCGCATGGGCCGAGGGCGCGGAATTTCTGAATTATCGAGCGTTAGACACCTCTATGGAAGCTCGCAGGGCGGAAAAAGAGGGCGTTACAAGCGTGTATTCCGCGCTGGTTAACAAGGCTGTGCCCATCGAGTACGGCGATTATTTCCGCGACAAAACCACAGGAGACACATACCGCGTGACTTCTAATCCGGAGGAACGCTCTGCGCCAAAATCGGCAGGCCCGATGATTCAGGGCTTGAAGTTCTTCACAGTTGAGCGGAAGGAGCTGCCGCAATGACGAAAGACAAGGCTCTGCATGCGTGGTTTTTGCAGTTTTTGACGGCTTATCCCACCTCCAACGTACCGGAAGATGCAACGTTTCCGTGGCTGACCTATGAACTCATTACTGGCGCATTGGACAGCGGAGAAATCAGCCTGACTGTAAATCTGTGGTACTACACGGAGAGCGAAGCTATTCCAAATGATAAAGCACAAGAAATCAGCACTGCAATCGGTTACGGCGGCACGGTGATTCCGTGCGACGGAGGCTATATCTGGATCAAGCGCGGAACTCCGTGGTGCCAGAACATTGCGGACGAAACCGATAAAAACATTAAGCGGCGATATCTCAATATTACCGCTGAATACCTGACTGAAAATTGAAAGGGGTTTGCATATGAGCAAATTTACCGTAATTCCGCAGGACACTTTTGAAAGCTTGCAGCTTGACGCCGGTGTGCTGCTCAAGTCTTTTGACCCGTCCTCTGTGGTCGCGCCGAAAGACAGTGATATTATCTGCGCCACCACGGGCGGCATCAACGCATCTTGTACACCGACATACTCCGACATGGGTGAGGACGTGGATAATTGCCCCGCGAACTTGATGGAACTGAAGCATCTGGACGGGTGGGATTGCAAGATGAGCTTTACGTCTCTGGGTACATCTCCCGCCGGTATCAAACTGGCGCTGGGTGCGGCGGACATTGATACCACCAACACCAGCAAGATCGTCCCGCGCAGAAACCTGAAGCAGACCGACTTTTCTGACATTTGGTGGGTTGGCGACCGAGCTGACGGCGGCGTTGTTGCCATTCAGCTGAAAAACGCTCTGTCTACCGATGGATTTTCCATTCAGACGTCCAAAAACGGCAAGGGCCAGATTTCTGTCGGCCTGACCGGACATGTGTCTATCAACGCACAGGACACCATGCCAATGATTTTTTACAGCGTCGCACCTGAAACGGAGGGAACCTAATGAAGCTGTCTGAAATTCAGGGCGAACGCGTTTTTGACGTAATCGCCGACATTATTGACCCCATTGCCAATATCGCCACCAGTGAAAGCGCTTCCACGCTTTTCAAACGCGAAAAGTGCCCGGATGGAATGACCGCCAAAGCCTTTATGGCGCAGCGTATCAGGAAAGCGCTTCCAACACTTTTGAGGGAGCACAAGGCTGATATTATTACGATTCTGTCCGCTATCGAGGGTATAAGTGCCGAAGACTATAAAAAATCGCTGAATCTCGCCAAATTGATGCAGGACACCGGCGAGCTTTTGACGGACGTGGCATTTTCAGAGCTTTTTGTTTCGGCGCAGAGCGAGACTTCCTCTGGCTCTGCGCAGGAGAGTACAGGGGAATCAAAAAATTAAAGCCGTTTTTGCAGTATTGTCTTGCAAAATATAAAGATCGGCAAGACAGGCTTGTTTATCGCGTCTACGTGACCGACGCACTGCGCATTATTGCGGAAAATACGGCTAAAAACGTGGGAGGCTCTTATTTGCAAGCACGGTATGCGGATTTTGCTGTGCCGCAAAAGGAAGAAACGCGCACCAGTGATGAAGTTATCGCGCATATGAAATCTGTGATTGGCAGTTTGGAGGTGGTTGAATGAACTTACTTGACCTTTTTGTAAAGATTGGCGTTGACGATCAGGCAAGTAACGGAGTTGAAACGCTTTCCGGTAAGCTCAAGAGCGGACTGAAAACTGCTGCCAAAATCGGCATGGCCGCTGTGACGGCAGCCACCGGCGCGGTCGTCGCTCTCACAAAGCAGGCGGTTGAAAGCTACGGCGAGTATGAGCAGTTGGTAGGCGGCGCAGAGCTTATGTTTGGCGATGCGTATGATTTTATCGCTGAAAAGGCTGAAAGCGCGTACAGCACCGTGCAAATGAGCATGAATGACTATTTGCAGCAGGTCAACGGGTTCGCGACCGGGCTGAAAACAGCGCTTGGCGGAGATGAAAAAGCGGCGGCAGAATTGGCAGACCGTATTATTACGGCAGAGGCCGATGTTGTTGCCGCAACAGGCAATACGCAAGAAGCCGTACAAAACGCATTTAACGGCATTATGAAATCCAACTATACCATGCTTGACAATTTGCAGCTTGGTATTACGCCCACAAAGGAAGGATTTCAGGAAGTCATCGACAAGGTAAACGAGTGGAATGCCGCAAACGGGAAAGCTACCTCCTACCAAATTGACAATCTTGCTGACGCTCAAAATGCGCTGGTTGATTACATCGAAATGCAGGGCCTCGCGGGGTATGCCGCGAATGAGGCGGCTGGCACCATTCAAGGCAGCGTTGCGTCAATGAAATCGGCATGGCAAAACCTTGTTCTGGCTTTTGCGGATGACCAGGCGGATTTTGACGCCCGCATGAATGCATTTGTCGATAGTGCTGTTAATGCAGGCCACAACCTCATTCCTCGAATTGAAACAACAATTCAAGGCATCGGAAAGTTTATTTCTTCGGCATCTGAAAAAACCGTCCCCACTGTAGTGCAGACAATCTCCGACAACCTCCCGCTTATTTTAACCGCTGGCGTGGACATGGTTTTTGCTCTTATTGATGGGATCATGAATAGCTTAGACGGGCTCATAAGTTGCGCATTTTTCATTATTAGTACGGTTGCTGATAAAATCGCTGAAACCACTCCAGAGTTGGTTGCGGGCGGCGTCGCGATGATTACCGCCTTGATAAGCGGCCTTGTGGAAAACCTCCCACTTCTTTTAAAGGCCGCTTTGCAAATCGTCATGGGGCTGGCGCAAGGGCTGCTGAGTGCTCTGCCGACACTAATTGCGGCTTTGCCCGAAATCATTACGGGTTTAGTCACAGGCCTGCTTCAGTTCGTCCCGCAGATTATTCAAGCAGGAATCACGCTGCTCACGTCCCTTGTGGGGGCGCTACCGGAAATTATCACCGCGATTGTTGAGGCTCTGCCGCATATCATTGATGGCGTCGTTTCGGCGTTAATGGAGTCTATTCCACAGATCATTCAGGCTGGAATTGACCTTTTTGTAGCTTTGATTCAGGCTTTGCCCGAAATCATCACGACGATCATAGCCGCCATCCCGCAGATTATCGGCGGCATCATTGACGCCGTTGTTGGTAACATCGATAAGATTATTTTGGCGGGTGTGCAGCTGTTTGTGGCGCTCATCGAAAATCTACCCACCATCATTGTGGAAATCGTTAAAGCCGTGCCTAAAATTATTACAGGAATTGTCGAAGCGTTTGACGGCCTAATGAGCCAAATCGTTGATGTTGGCGCAAACTTGCTGAAAGGCATCTGGAACGGCATTAGCGATACCGTTGGATGGCTGAAAGACAAGGTTTCTGGTGTTGTTAACAAGATTAAGAGTTGGTTTACCGGCAAGGATGGTTTTGACGAACATAGCCCCTCTAAGTGGTCGAACAACGTGTTCCGCCGCGTAATGGAGGGCGCGGCCAACGGCCTTGACAGCGGACTTCCGGCGTTGATGCGCAAAGTCGACGGTGTAACAGGTCAGGTCAAAGACGCTATGGCTTTTGATATCGCGGATATGGGCGTTAATGTCAGCGGATATGGCATGTCCGGATTTCAGCCTGCTTACGCTGGCGCAGTTGCACAGCAGCCTATTACCATTCCCATTACGCTGGAGCTGGACGGCACAACGCTGGCCAGACGGACGTATCTCTACAATCAGGCGGAAACTGACCGTCGCGGAAAATCGTTTGTGAGGTGACCGATGGCAAAAACGATCACGATTAACGGCGTTGATTTCACGCCGTATTTCACGCCGACCGGCTTTTCCTGCTCTTATGAAAAGATCGACGGCGGAAACGGCGGCACGATGAAAAACGGGGATGCCCTTGAGGACATTGTCGCGGTAAAAGCGCGTGGGACTGCGGTGTGCATGCCACTGACAGATGACCAGCAGTCCGCGCTTTTGTCCGCGCTTTACGATGAGCAGCCTGTTTTGCTACGCTATTTTGACCCAAGAACCGGAGAATACCGCGCAATAAACGCTTATGTGACTACGGAAAGCGTAGTGTATCGCGGCAAGGGCGCAACCGGCGTAGAATACTGGACGGGGCTTGCCGTTTCGTTTTCTGAGGTGTAACGAATGAACAGAATCACAACGCTGACTGACGATTATACGGATGGTAATATTGAATCTGTAGGCGCTTTGCTGGTGGAATCCATGACAGGCGCTGAGCTGGGATACGACACGTTCAATGCTCAAATTGATCCGACATCCAAAGTCCCGACCATTATTAAGCCCTCTGACGCGGACGGCATTATGTCCAGCGACCAGCTGATACTTGGGTGCAGGCCGTATTTCTCCGCGCTGACCTCCGACCCTGCGCAATATAAATATGGCCGGACGGTGCTGTATTACCACGACAACGCGCTGATCGGCAAGTTTTACATGCAGAAGTGTATCCGCGTGAAAAAGCACCTGTATAGTATTTCTTGTGTGTCTGCCGTCGGAATGCTGGGAAAATCAAAGCATTACGGCGGGCTGTATTACACGGGCAACGATACGCTATCAAGCGTTGTGGCGGACATTATTGGCGGCCTTGTCCCCTATACGATGGACGAAACCATTGCAAACCAAAAAGTGTATGGCTGGCTCCCTGTGGCAACCCGGCGCGAAAATCTCCATCAGGCGCTTTTCGCGCTGGGCGCTACGGTAAAAAAGGACGCGTCCGGCGATATGTTCATTACGGTGCTGAGTTCCGACACGACGACGGAAATACCGGACAGTCGGATATACACCGGTGGTTCGGTGGAGTATCCAGACGGCGTGACAAAGGTCTCCGTGTTGGAACACGCTTACTTGAACAAGGGTTCTAGCGACGAGCAAACAACGCTGTTTGAGGGTTCTGTTATCCTTTCGGATAATCCGTTTATCTCCCCGAAAGGCGTGTCTTTATTGGGCATGCTGGTAGAGTTCTCCGAGCCGATGCATGATTTGAGCGTTGACAACGGGGCTATTTTGGAGAGCGGCATCAACTACGCTATCGTATCGGCTACCGGCAGCGCCACCTTAACCGGCCACAAGTACACGCACACAACTGTTGAGCGGTTTAAGGGCGACGTAAACGCGGACGAGGACAACACAGTAACTGTTACAGACGCGACGCTTGTCTCAAGAGCCAACAGTAGCAACGTTGTTGAGCGGCTCTACTCCTATTACACCAGCGCTAAAACCGTAAAAATCGACCTTGTGTCGCGGGGCGAGCGTGCCGGTGACGCGGTGAGTTTTACCGACCCTTACGGGGACGCCACATCCGGGCTCATCAGCGAATTGACGCTTACAGGCTCGCACGTGCTGAAGGGCGGCGCGACGATCATCGCGGACTACGCGCCCACATGGGGCAACGACTACACCGATGTTATCGTTGTTACATCCTCGCAGACGGTCACGCTGCCGGAGGGCGCGACAAAGTGCCGCGCGGTTCTGATCGGCGGAGGCCACGGTGGCTCGGTAGGCGGAACTGGCGGCAACGGAGAAAAGGCCGCTTCCGGCGGCTATAAGAAAGGCGGCGCTGGTGGACTTCCCGGCGAGGCTGGGTCTGGTGGCCGTGTGCTGGAACCAATTATCGGCGAGAACTGCGGCGGCATGTCGTTTGTTTGCGTAATCGGCAGCGGCGGCGTTGGCGGCACACAAAGCAACCCACAAGGCAGCGCGGGAACAGCATCCACGATGGCTTACAGCAAGGACGGAGATCCTATTGTTCTCACTTCTGACGATGGCGCACCGTCGTATTCCGGTTTCCAGGACTTTTTGTCACCGGCAAGCGTATATGGCGCGCCGGGCAACTCTGGCAGCCCGGGCGCAAAGGGCGGCGGCTCTGACGGGGCGGCTGGCGAAATCGTTTATAATGGCGTGACGTACACCGGCGGCGCTAAAAAAGGCGATACGTCAACGGAGATCGGCGGAAGCGACAGCGGTACATTGGTGAGCGGAAGCCGGTGGACAAGCTATACACCCGCGATATACCTTACGGTCACTTACGAGGCGTCCGGAAATTCCGTTACTTTTAACGCAACGGTCAGCAAGCCAAGCAGTTATTACGAGTATACGATCTACATAAAGATCACGCTGGGCGGCAGCTCAAGGACGATATCGCTACAGGGCGACAAGTCGTCAGGTTGGACGTCAATGAGTGGGTCATGCACCATCAGCGGAAGCGGCTCATGCTCCGTTGTGATGTGGGCATCGGGCGGAGACAGAACGTCCCAAACAACGATGTACAGCGGCTATGTTGACGCGTCTGAGCCTTACACGCGGACATACCACTACGGATACGGAAGCGGCGCGGTCGTCGCGGCGAACGGAGAATCCACGGTAGGCAAGGCCGGCACAAAGGCGCTCGCTGGCGCTGCTGGTGTAAACGCGACCGTCGCGGGAACCGACGCGACAGTACGCGGTTGCGGCGGCAATGGCGGCAATGGCGGTTCTGGCGGAGGCGCGGGCGGTTATTACCAAGACAGCGACGGAAGCAGCACAAGGTATTATGATGGCGGCGTTGGCGGGCTTGGTTCCGACGGCGGCGATGGAGCGGACGGCATCATTTTGATCTATTACGGAACGGAGGCGGAAAATGTCTCAGATTAACATTGGCGGGACAACGTTAAGCTTTAAGGATTCCTCGTTTACCGGCGACCAGTGGGAGAGCGTGGCGAGTTGGGTACTCAACGGCGGCGCTGAAACCACCG
>ULKU01019091.1_pt1 | contig 8675 bp, 6 predicted proteins | sample 1951221 | NCBI WGS metagenome assembly ULKU01 (sample SAMEA4835507, study PRJEB28245) | human gut metagenome | biome: gut microbiome; material: fecal sample | place: Denmark | collected 2008
ATACCTGTAGTTGGCCGAATACTTACCTTGCTTTATTTATTGAGAAATGCTGCACTACACACAGATAACGGCAAAATCACATTAGAGTTTAAGAAAAGAAGTGCACACACAGGACAGTTTATCATTACCGATACCGGTACAGGCATACCGACCGAAATAAAAGGAAAGCTGTTCAAGCCATTTGCCGAAATCCATGACTTAACGCAAGGCAATGGACTGGGCTTACCGACCTGCAGCCTCATCGCCTATAAACTTAATGGTACTTTGCATCTGGATAACGAATACAAGAAAGGAACCCGATTTGTGCTGGAATTACATGACAAATAAGAAACCTACTGTTTTGAAAGCGCCAATATATCAGTTCCCGTAGGGCTTTGAAATACTTTCAATCCGAACTGGGGAAGAACAGCCAGTACATGGTCAAAAACTTCGGCTTGCAGACGTTCATAAGGTATCCAATCCTTATTGGCTGAGAAAAAATAAAGTTCGATGGGCAAGCCCTGCGGAGTAGGCTGAAGTTGCCGTACCATGAGGGTAAGGCTTGTATTCACCCGTGGGTGATGTCGCAAATACTGCTCCAGATAATGGCGGAAAACATGCAGATTCACCTCCTCTTTTCCGGTCCTTTCAAATCCTTCCAACCAGCCGCGTTTCTCAAAGTTCTTCAACTGTTGGGGAGTACAGAAATGCACTGTTGTCATATCAATATTCAGTGAACGTTTTATTCTTCGCCCGCCACTTTCTCTCATACCGCGCCAATTCTGAAAAGAATCACTTACTAAAGCATACGGTGGAATTGTGGTTATAGTATTATCCCAATTCTGTACTTTCACGGTAGTTAATGTCACTTCTATCACCGTACCGTCAGCCCCATATTTAGGCATAGTAATCCAGTCACCCGGACGAAGCATATTATTGGCTGAAAGTTGTACCCCGGCAACCAGCCCCATAATGGTATCCTTAAATACCAACATCAGAATAGCCGCAGAAGCCCCCAAACCGGTCAGGATATTCATCGGGTCTTTATCAATCAGTGTACTGATAATAATAATTACTCCTATACATATCACTATCAACTTCAACATTTGATACACCCCTTTCAACGGATGATTCTTCAACTTCTCATGTTCACTGGAAATGGTATAAAGTGAAGTGAGAAAAGAACAAATCAAACGCATTGACACAGCAGTGATATATACCCAGCATAGTTTAAGGATAAATGTTAAAGTCACGGGTTCATGAGGAAAAGCAAAAGGAAGCAATGCATATAATATAACAGGTGGAATGAGATGACATATATTATCCAGTACAACATCATTGAATAGATAATCATCCCAAGTAGCCTGTGTCTTTGCCGTCAGTTTCTTTATAGTAGGAACTACTATTTTTCTGCAAAAATAATCTGCCACAAAAGCAATGATAATAATACCGGCTATAATAATGATACGCTGAGTCAGTCCCATGCTTTCCTGATGCACTCCTATCTGCTGAAGTAAATCGGTAAGTTCGCTATTTATTGTATCCATATTACATTCGTTTTTCTGCAAAGATACTAAAAACGCCTTATTACCGACAAAGGTAACAAAGCGTTTTTCTTTCCGGCTAAAAACAATTATTTTTTCTTAGTCAACCATTTCTCCTGAATATTCTGCATCACTTCATACCAGTTAGGAATATAAATGGTAGCAAAAATTGTATTCACAGCCATACCGAACACCACTGCCGCACCCAGTGCCACACGGCTGCCTGCACCGGCTCCTGTGGCAAACAACAACGGCATCACACCCAGCACGAAGGTAAATGAAGTCATCAGGATAGGACGCAAGCGCACATGCCCTGCCTCGTATGCCGCCTCACGGATAGGATTGCCGGCTTTACGGTAATCACGGGCAAATTCCACAATCAAAATACCATTCTTCGCAGACAAAGCAATCAGCAGAATAATACCGATCTGCGTATAGATACTGACCGGAACTCCCATCACCCAGCAACCGAGCATCGCACCCAGAATAGCTACGGGCAAGCCCATCACAGCAGCGACCGGACTTGTCCAGCTTTCATACTGTGCCGCCAACACCAGATATGCCACCAGCAACGCCATAATCAGAATAATGGTAGTGGTATTACCGGAATGAGTTTCCTGATAAGCAACTGAAGTCCATTCATAACCAAACTCATTGCCCAATTGATTTTTTATCAAGCTCCCCACAGCCTCTATCGCCTGTCCGGAACTGCTTCCGGCAGCCGGAGTGATAGTGATGGAAGCGGCCGAATACATATTATACCGGTTTATCTGGTCCATACCCAGCTTCTGCTCTATCTGCGTAAAACTGCTGAAGGGAACCATCTCTCCCTTTGAATTGGCCACACTCAGTTTCAGCACATCATCTATCACCTTCTGTGCCTGCTCACCGGCTTCCAGTTTCACTTGATAAATACGGCCAAATTCCACAAAGTCGTTGACATAAGCCTGTCCCATGTAATACCCCAATGTAGAGAACACCTGGTTCAACTGTAAGCCCATCAACTGAACTTTGTCACGGTCTATATTCAGAAAATACTGAGGGACATCTGCCTGATACATACTACTCATGGAAGCAATGGCCGGTTCAGTGTGATAATTGACCAGCAAAGCCTCAACCGCCTTTTGCAGTTCCTCGGCACCCAACGACTTGCGGTCTTCCAGTTCGAGCTGCAAGCCGCCCGTATTACCCATACCCGGAATAGCCGGAGGAATAATACCAAAAACCTGAGCCTCCTGAATCATGGCATAAGCCTGTCCGTTAAAACGATTGACCACTGCCTGAGCCGTATGCTCCTTGCCAGCACGTTCCTTCCAATTTTTCAGCACCACAAAATAAGTAGCCGCGTTAGGCAACTGCCCTCCTCCCATGATACTGAACCCGTTTACGCCCAAATAAGTCTTCACTTCGGGATACTCTGCCAAAATAGCATCAATCTGTTTACCCACCCTCTGCGTACGTTCCAAAGAAGAAGCAGCCGGAAGCTGAATGGCAATCATAAAGTATCCGTCATCTTCTTCGGGTATAAAGGTACTCGGCCATTTCACAAACATCAGAATGGCAATGATTGATATAACCACATAAGAGCCGATGGCAATGACCGGCCGTGCCAACAACCATTTCACCGAAGCGTCATAAACCCGCTGCATCCAGTCATTCATCTTGTCAAACCAGAGGAACAAGCGTGCTTTATGAGCCGGAGTGGGACGTAACAACAAGGCACAGACTGCCGGCGTCAATGTCAGTGAATTGAAACCGCTTATCACCGTAGAAGCCGCGATGGTCAAAGCAAACTGCTTATAAAGCTGCCCGGAAATACCGCTAATCAGCGTAGTAGGAATAAATACGGCAAGCAGTACCAGCACCACTCCGACAATAGGCCCGGTAATCTCCCCCATCGCCTGCTCGGTAGCGGCACGAGCATCCAGTTTCCCTTCGTCCAGAATACGGGTAGCATTCTCGGTCACCACAATGGCATCATCCACCACAATGGCAATAGCCAGGATCAACCCGAACAGAGTCAGCGTATTGATAGAGAAGCCCAAGGCAGCCATTACTGCCAATGTTCCGATAAGGGATACAGGGATAGTGAGGCATGGGATAAGAACCGCCCGCCAGCTTTGCAGGAAGAAAAAGATAACCAGCACCACCAGGATAATCGCTTCCACGAAAGTCTTCATCACTTCGTCAATGGAGTCATGCACCACATCTGTGGTATCCAACGTCACATTGTACTTCACCCCGGCCGGAAATGTCTCGGCCAGTTCCGCCATGCGCGCACGAACTCCCTTGGATACATCCAGCGAATTACTTCCCGGCAGCTGATAGACGGCGATAGCAGCCGTAGGTTGTCCTTTCAACCTGGAAACAACTCCGTACTCGGCACTGCCCAGCTCGATTCTGCCAACGTCCCTCAGACGGAGCACTTTCCCCTGGTCTTCCACTCTCAATATGATGTCGCCGAACTCTTCGGGAGTAGAAAGACGTCCTTTTACATTCAGCGTATATTGAAAATCATTATCAGCCGAGCTGCCGATGGGCTGTCCCACATAACCGGCAGACACTTCCATATTCTGACTTTGAATGGCAGAGTAAACCTGCTGCGGAGTAATATTGCGGATACGCATGGTTTCGGGATTCAACCATACACGCATGGAGTAATCACCGGCTCCCATGACATTCACCGCTCCCACTCCCGGTACACGGGTCAACTGGTCTACCAGATTCAAATTGGCATAATTGGTCAGATAGAGGCCATCATAAATACTGTCACCACTCAGTGTAAGCATCATCACAATATTGGATGACTGCTTCTGCACCGTTACTCCTTGCACTTTCACCGCTTCGGGCAGGGAGTTCAATGCCACACTGACACGGTTTTGCACCATCACGGTAGCCATATCGACATCCGTTCCCACTTCGAAAGTCACGGTCAGCGAATAAGCACCCGATGCGGAAGAATTGGAGCTCATATACAACATTCCATCCACACCGTTCACCTGCTGTTCAATGGGGATACCTACGGTCTGTGCGACCGTTTCAGCATTAGCTCCCGGATATACCGCACTGACTTGCACGGTAGGCGGCGTAATATCGGGATATTGCGCCACGGGCAATATATTTAATGTAACAAGTCCGGCCACCACAAATAACAAAGCCAGTACTGTGGCAAATATAGGCCGTTCTATGAAGAATTTTGAAAACATACATTATTGTTTTTTGGTGGTTCCACTTTCCATTACCGGATTAATTTTCATGCCTTGACGTACTTTCAACAGAGCCTTGGTCACATATCTTTCGTTCGGAGAGAGTCCGCTTTTAACGATTCTCATATTTCCATCCGTCAACTGTCCCGGCTCAATATGACGGTAATTGACAATATTACTATCATTCACCACATACAGATATTTTCCAAGCTGGTCCGTACCGATAGAAGCATCGTTTACCAATATGGCATTGTCCGCTTCGCCGTACGGCAGCGTCACACTGACAAACAATCCGGGGCGCAGCGTACCTTCGGGATTATCCAACTCGGCACGCAGGCGAAGTGTTCCCGTTGTCAACGTTACATTCGGAGACAAGTAATCCAATCTTGCCTTCCATGTCCGGCTACCATCCGTACCCAAACTTAAAGTAACGAAGTGAGCAGCAGCCGGAATCTTGCTGTTGTTCTCCTGTACCAACTGATAAGTCAGGTATTGATTATCCGCGATATTAAAATAAGAATACATCCGGTCATCTTTATAAACTGTCGCTAATTTCACAGGTTGTAAAGCCCCTCCGATGTAAGCACCTACCGAATAATTGGAAATATCCACCACACCGCTACATGGAGCTTTCACATAGCAATAACTGAGATTGGTTCGTGCTGTCTTTAAAGCAGCTTCTGCATTGCTGACCGCCGCCTCACACGAAGTAACGGTGCTCTCAGCCTGCAAATATTGTATGCGACTCACCGCATCGCTTTTTATAGCCTCTTTCATACGCTGATAACTGCTGACAGCATAATCCAGATTGGCCTGAGCCGTTTTAAGCTCCGCCTCTGCCTGCTTGACGGCATTTTCATAAAGCGTCGGTTCAATCACAAACAACACCTGCCCCTGCTTTACCCGCGAACCCGGAGCAAAGTTCTTTGCCTGCAATACTCCATTGACCCTTCCCACCAAATCTACTGTCGATTCAGCTTCGAGATAACCCGGATAATCCTTTGTGAGTGTGACATTCTGCACCATCGGACGCGCAACATCAATAGGCAAAGCTTCCATTGTCGTGCCGGAAGACTGTTTTTTATTGCAAGCCGTCAAAGTAAAAGCGGTCAGTGCAATGATTATCATTAATTTTTTCATATCTTGGTATAGGCTTTAATTTATTTTACTTCTGTTATAAGAATCTTACCACCCTCCTCCCAATGCCTGATACATCTGTACAAGGCAAATCAACGAATAACCTTGTGCTTGCACTAAGGCATTTTCATAAGAAAGCAGTGAACGCTGTGCATCCAAGACATTTTGAAACGGGCTCAGCCCCTGCTTATACAAGTCAAGAGAAAGTTTAAACGCTTCTTTTCCCTGATTCACCATCTCACGGCAAGCCACAATCTGCTTAATGGAATTCCGGTAGCTGCTCATTGCATTATCCACCTCTTGCACAGCCGTCAGCACCGTATTGTTGAACCGATTGATTGTCTCATCCAATTGAGCACGTTGCAGTTTCACCGCATTCAGGCGTTGCCCTCCGTTAAAAATAGTCCAACTTATAGAAGGAGCAATACTCCAAGTCATACTGCTTCTTTTTGTCAAGTCTTTCATATCATGCGAAGCATAACCCAAAGAACCGTTCAGAAAGAAAGAAGGTAACCAATCCGACTTGGATGCCCCAAGCAGTGCAGCCTGTGCATTCACTTGCCTTTCTGCCGCACGCACATCGGGACGCCGCAACAAGAGTTGTCCCGGTACTCCCACTTCCACCGGTTCTATATAGTCCGGCAACGGGCGACTGTTTTCCAAAGATGACGCCACATCCTGTGGATAAAGTCCCAACAACACGGCCAATGCATTGGTATATTGGATAATACCGGATTCGACAGAAGGAATGGAAGCCAATGTACTATAGTAAACAGATTTGGCCTGTGCGACATCCAGTTTCGACACCAAACCGGTATTATAACGCACTTCTGTAATTTCCACCACAGCCTTCTGCGACAAGGCGTTACGCTGCAATACGCCTAATTCCTGCTGTGCTTCCCTCAGATTAAAATAAGCAGATGCTACCTCTGCACAAAGAGAAACCATCGTAGCATTATATTCTTCACGACTGGCGGCAAAACTCTCTTTCTGAGCTTTCACCCTTTGACGAATAGCACCAAACACATCTGCCTGCCAACTCATCTTCACTCCGGCATCAAAATACCCCACACGCGACTGAGACTGTCCGGTTCCGGTATTCCCACTGGTTTGCTGCCTGCTCCACCCGGCATCGAGTGACAAGGAAGGATAATATCCGGCACGCATAATTCTCAGATTCGCCTTTGCCATGTCCATACGGTTCATAGCCATCAATGCCGAAGGATTCTGCTTCACCGCCACACGGATGAGTGAGTCAAGGGTAACATCTTCGAACACCTTCCACCAATGGTCATCCACCGGCAAAGCCTGTTGAAACATGGCATCCTGCTCCTGCCATCCGGCAGGCAGAGGATGAGACAAATATTTTTCCGCCTGTTGCCCCTTCACCCCCAGTGAAAAAAGAAACAACATAAAAAGAACAAAACGTATTCTCGCCATAATCTTATCACTTAATTTTCAAAACATAGTGATAAACAGCGTAGAATACGTTTTGTTTGAGAGGTAAGGCACTTTAACTGCCTCTATGTATAATGCTTATTTTCCAAACAGATTATTAATCACCGACAAAGAACCTGTCAACAATCCGCCTAATTCATCCTGGTTAAACATGACCACATAATTGGACGGAGCCAGCTGGAATTCGATTTGGTCAATGCCATTCTTACCTGTTTTCTTCAAGTCTTTTGCCTTGATATTGTAATATCCGAAACGACGGAATGTCTGATATACATCACCCCATTCGATATCAATGGATTGCAATACAGAAGCACCTCCCGAAACAGTAGGCAGTTCCAATACCTTTCCATTGCCCAGTGTCAGCAAACATTTGCTGTCATCCGGGATTTCCACTTCATGTCCTGAGCCGATGGTCACAGCCAAAGAGTAACGAATCGTACTTTTATACTGAAATCCCGCTAAAGCCACATACACATTCATTCCATTTGATACTCCCAAGTCCATACCTGAACAAACCACGGTACGTACTCCCGCATCATTGGTTTTATCATAAATCACATCCTGCGCCATAGCAGTGACACTAAGCATTGTCACTACAAATAAAAATAACAACTTTCTCATAATCCATTTATTTAATATTTCTTTTACTACTATAGTACATACCTATTTTCGTAATAACAAAATACGACTAAATAGGATGACAAAGCTAACAATTATTTTTCTAAATAAAATTTATTCCTTCCTATTTCGTTCATTCTCAAATAAATTCCTACCTTTAGGCAGTTGTACAACCATAAATAAAAATAGAACATGAAAAAGATGCTAATCACCCTGCTTCTGGCTATATCCACCGGCAGCCACGCAACCGTTCTGAAAAACGCTACAGACACATTCCCCCTTGTTTGCCTACAACAGAAAAAGGTAAACGATAACATAACACAAGACGGAAAATTACCCAAAGCCTCCGTCATCTTTTGGATAGATTTGGATAAAAGTAAATCCAACAGTGGCAAAACGATTCGCAATGTCAAAGCAAAGGTTTCTATAAATAAAGAAGGAAAAATAAAAGTACTGGAATACAACAAGAAACAGCCTTTACTCATTACCAACAAAATAGACAAATGTCTTAAAACCTTCCGTGTAAAACCGGAATGGATAGCAAGCGGAAGAGTGAAAGTGGGAGAAAATATTGTTTTTCTGCGCTTCTTGGACGAATACTAGCATGCAGACAAATTGCTCAAACTTCACAAAAATGTGCATATTTATCGGCATATCCTTTTGTCGCTTAAATAGTTTGCTTAAATTTGCCGCCAAAACAGAACATTACTAATACCAAATATATTAAAGTATA
>ULKU01005765.1_pt1 | contig 8511 bp, 6 predicted proteins | sample 1951221 | NCBI WGS metagenome assembly ULKU01 (sample SAMEA4835507, study PRJEB28245) | human gut metagenome | biome: gut microbiome; material: fecal sample | place: Denmark | collected 2008
TCTCAAGGTTGAGCGCATAAATCTTGTCGCCGATTTCGTTGATTCTGTCAACCTGGTCTTTAATTTGTAAGTTGATATTTGACTGGTATTTCTGAAGATCAGAATAAACCGTATTGCATCTGGTCAGAAAAAGCTCGCTCTTTTGGATAATAAGGTTCTGATTCGTCGAATTCGTCGGATCCTTGCCATACTCCTGAAAAGCCTGCCATAGCTCTGATATACTCTCCTTAAACTCAGCACCGTTCATCTCCTGCATGATATCCTCCACATATGATGTGGTGCTGTAAAGTGTCGAGTAAAAGCCCTTTCGACCATTCTCCTGCCTATACGATTTATCTAAGAATATATCCCTGACATGTGCCACATCCGATACGGAAACACCCAGTCCGCTCTGCTGGATGTTGGTGCCTGCTGTAGGGTTATTTCTGGTGATATAATGTTTGTCTGAAAATCTTACCTGCTGGCGCACATAGCCTGTCGTATTGACATTGGCCATGTTGTTTGCTGTTGTATTAAGAGCATTCTGCGAGTTTTTAAGTCCGGAACTACCTACGTAAAAACTTCCGAATCCATTTGCCATGTTCCTGTCCTCCCGGTTAATGATTATTGCTTTGCATCAAAACCGCTGCTGCCTAAGATATCGCCTGTGTTATATGCATTTCTGTCATAATTGGCGGTCTCCGGCGCCTGTTTCATGCTCTTGAACAGGGTGATGTCAAACTCTGTAAGCTCTATTGCCTGAGCAAGTAATTGTGAGTTTAAATCGTTGATTTCTTTCATCTGTGCAGCTGCTTCAATCAGACTGTCGCGCGCTGCCGTAAGCTTCGCCTGAATATCCGGCTGTGTACCGAGATATCCAATCAGCCTTGTGACTGTCATCTTCTCATCTGATTTGCCCAGTACATTGGCAATATCTGTGAGAAGTGAAACCTGCTTATTGCTCATAATAAGAAGCTCATCGCCTGCCTGCTGATCCAAATCAGTCAGTGCTTCAAGCGCAGGGATATCGGCATCTATGATTATCTGACGTTTCTTCTCCCCATTTGCAGCGAGTGTTCTGTATACTTTTTCTTCCTCTGTGAGCACATTTATAAGCTCTTCCACTAAACTAGCCACTATAAAATCCTCTTTTACCTTTGATATATGATATGATTATCATATTACAGAGAGTTGTACCTCTCTAACAGCTTGCTGGCGAAATCATCTCCACTGACCTCATACTGTCCGGAGTCTACCATGTTCTTAAGCAAAGCGACTTTATCTTCCCTGATGTCCGAAGCCTCTGATACTGCTTTTTTCGCAATCTGGTAATCTCTACCGGCCTGCGAAATTGATACCTGATCAGACATCCTCGACGCGCTTTGTGTCTTTGCTGTCTTTGTTGTTCTTGATACGCCATACAACTGGGCTATCTGATTATATGCATCTATACGCATAACAGGATCTCCTTTCTATTTATATTTCATCCTTGAAATATGTAAATTTTGCTTCCTGACATATTTATCGGATGTTTTTTTTATTTCTTTATAGACCGTGGAAAATTTTTGGTTACCGTTCGCATCCGCCTGTGAGAATCGTTGTGATGTGAGTGGATTTAATCCCCTCTGTCACTGTCTGCAAAAGTATGCGGTATGTATCCTCCACAAGCTCACAGTCCGACGGTTCAATCCCAAGCTCTGCTGCTTTTTTTAGAATGAATCTGACCTTGTCATCATCATGCTCCACCGCATAGATGTCATCAAACATACCTGCATAGTATCTGTCTAAAAATCTGCGCTTTGCAGCTGTCTCGATTTTTGTGCCTGATGTGGTAAGCACATACAACTTCGTGCCTTTTTCCTTTGCCTTCATGGCATACTCCTTTACCTGCATCACAGGACGGCACCACTCATATGTATCCTCACCATGCTTACTGCAGTAGTCTGCCCACTGCACATCTGACATTCCTATCTGAAATTTTCCGTTTACCTTGTAGCACGGACTGCTTAAAGTGCCGTCTACGTCTATGAACATTGCCTGCATAGTGTCTGCTCCTATATAGTTAGTTTATACAGCTATAATAACATAAATCCAGGGGGATTTTCCTTAATCCTACCTACTCATATCGTAATAGCGCGCATATATTCCGTCCTGTGCCAAAAGCTCCTCATGTGTGCCTCTCTCAGCAATGCCACAGTCAGCTACCACGAGAATTTCGTCCGCATTTCTGATTGTCGAAAGCCTGTGGGCGATTGTGATAGTCGTTCTGTCCTTTGCCAGCTCCTCAAGACTTTTCTGGATAAAGCGCTCGCTCTCATTGTCAAGGGCACTGGTTGCCTCATCAAGTATTAGCACAGGCGGATTCTTAAGGAACACCCTCGCAATGGAAATCCTCTGCTTCTGACCTCCGGACAATCTGGTACCTCTCTCTCCCACAAACGTATCGTATTTATCCGGCAGTTCCATGATAAAATCGTGTATATTCGCCTTTTTGGCCGCATCTACAATCTCATCCATCGTCGCATCCGGTTTTCCATAGGCTATATTGTCCTTTATACTTCCGCCAAACAGATAAACATCCTGCGAAACCAGTCCAATCTGCGAGCGCAGGCTCTCAAGCGTGAGCTTTCTCACATCATTTCCATCTATTGTGACCCTGCCATCCGTTACATCATAAAACCGCGGAAGCAGTGAGCATATTGTAGTCTTTCCGCTTCCTGACGGTCCAACAAGCGCAATTGATTTTCCTGCCGGTATCTCAAAGGATACGTGCGAAAGCACCGGTGTATCATCATCGCTATAGTGGAACGAAACATCCTCGTAACAGACATTTCCCTTTACATTTTTAAGCGGTTTTGCATCAGCAGCATCAACTATATCCGGCTCAGTTTCCACCACCTCTAAGAATCTTCTAAATCCCGAAAGTCCCTTCTGCATCATCTCAGTCAGCTCTACAAGTATCTGGATAGGACTGATAAAGATGCCTATATACAGCGCATACATGGCAAGGTCGGATGCCTCCATCCTTCCATGCGCTATCAAAAAACCACCGAATACCAGTGTGACAAGATACATCATCCCCTGGAAAAATGCATTTCCGCTCATAAAGCTTCCCATACATCTGTAATTTGCATCCTTTGAAATCAGGAAATTTTCATTACTTCTGTTAAATTTTTCCTGCTCGATACGCTCATTGGCAAATGACTGCACCACCCTTATGCCCGCCAGAGTATCCTGAAGACTCGAATTAATATCACCGATTTTTCGCCTGTTATCCATAAAGGTTTCCTGCATTTTCTTATTCTGGCCATATGAAAATACAAGCATAAGCACCACAAGAATAAGCATAGGAACCGCAAGCATACGGTTTATCATAAACAGAAAAATGAACGAACCGATTATCTTTATAAGCGATATAAAAAGATTCTCCGGTCCGTGATGCGCAAGCTCCGATATATCAAACAAATCGGATACGAGCTTGCTCATCATCTGTCCGGAATTATTCTGATCATAATACGAAAAAGAAAGCTTTTCATATTGGTCGAAAAGCTCCTTTCTCATGTCGCGCTCCATCCTCGCTCCCATCATGTGCCCCGCATATGTCACATAATACCTGCACGCAGTCTGTATGATATATGCCACCAAAAGGCCTATTGTAATAGGAATAAGCGCAGAAATGATTTTTCCCGGTGCTCCTGCAAAAAGGGTTTTGGTCAGCGTGCGAAGCAGCTGCGGAAACGCCAGATCTATGGCACTGATTATTGTTGCGCAAAGCAGGTCTATGAAAAAGACTGTTTTGTAGGGTTTATAGTATTTGATAAATTTCTTTAATGTTTGCATTGTGTTCTCCTGGGATGTTCTTTTTAAAACAATTTGTTTCTCAACGTACATCATTATATATAGGTAAACCTATATATGCAATAGGATAACCAATGAAAACACAGGATAACACCTGATAAATAACATAGCATTTCGTTTGTAGACGAAATCTATGCGAAATTTCCATATTGTTATGCGAAATCCATGTGAAATCACAGTTGTTATATTTCGCATAATGACATATAATATAATCAAAGTATTGCTATTAAATTATTATGCGGAGGTGCCACATGGAATATTTATCTTGCTCAGATGCATCAAAAGCAATGGGATTTTCTGTACGAAGAATCCAGCAGATGTGCAAAAACGGTGAATTGCCCGGTGCAATAAAGGAAGGACGTAAATGGTTAATCCCTGACGAAACCATACACATGAATCATTTCGCGAAAAATAAATCTCTGCCAATAGGTGTATCTGATTTTAAGCTTGCAACCACCGGCTATTATTATGTAGATAAGACTCTGATGATACGTGATTTTCTGGATAAAAAGCCGATGGTATCTCTTTTCACACGCCCAAGGCGTTTTGGAAAAACTCTGAATATGGATATGCTGCGCGTATTTTTTGAAAAAACAAACGAGGATACATCTGTTTATTTCAAAGACAAACAGATATGGCAATGCGGCGATTACTACACTAAACACCAAGGACAGTATCCTGTCATTTTTTTGACGTTCAAAGATGTTAAAAGCATGACCTGGGAAGAAACCTTTCAGAAAATCCGCAGGCTTATATCTCTAGAATTTATACGACATAACGAGCTTGAGACAAGTTCTGTTTTAACCGCTTACGAAAAAGAACAATATCATCTTCTTGCCGGAGACAGCGGGGATGAAGTCGATTGTCAGATGGGTCTGCAGCTTTTATCATTACTGCTTCATAAGCATTATGGAAGGGAATGTATCATTATCATTGATGAATATGACACACCCATCCAGCAGGGGCATACCTGCAATTTCTATCCGGAAATAGTAAATTTCATGCGCAATTTTTTCTCAGGAGGACTCAAGGACAATCCACACCTTGCCTTTGGCTTTCTTACAGGAATACTGCGTGTAGCAAAGGAAAGTATCTTCAGCGGCATGAACAACCTGAAAACCTATTCTATCCTAGATGATGGCTACAGCTCTTATTTTGGTTTTACTGAAAAAGAGGTAAAAGACATGCTGCGATACTATGGAAAAGACGATAAATATAATGAGCTCAGCGAATGGTACGATGGATATCGTTTTGGCAATACAGAAATCTTTAATCCATGGTCTGTAATCAATTATATCTCTGACAACTGCTTTCCGAAAGCATTCTGGCAATCCACCGGCAGCAATGAGATAATCGGAGAAATTATCCAGACAGCTACGCCTGAAATTACCAAAGACCTTTATAAGCTGCTCTGTGGTGAAAAAATCGCAGCCTATATTGATACCGGTGTTATCTATCCCGAGGTTCAGAATAATCCATATAGTATATACAGCTTTCTTCTGGTAGCCGGATACCTGAAGGTTGCCAATATTTATCCGCAAAGCGATGGAAATTTCATGTGTGATGTTGCTATTCCGAACAAAGAAATTACTTTTGTTTACGAAAAGGAGGTTCTAAACCGCACCAACCAAAATAGCCTTGCCATATCTATCAGTCAGGCTATCTTTTCCAATGACACGCAAAAACTCCAGGCTCTGCTGGAGGATTTTATGGTAAAAAGCATTTCTTCTATTGATGTAGCTAATGAAGGCTTCTATCACGGAATGATGCTTGGTCTTTGTGCCATACTTGGAAACCGCTACAAGATACGCTCAAACCGCGAATCAGGCCTCGGTCGATTTGATATTCAGCTTATGCCTTTAACAAAGGGAATGCCCGGATTTATCTTTGAATTTAAACACACTAAAGATGAACATACCGATTTATCTGCATTAGCCGACAGCGCCCTACAACAAATAGAAGCAAAGAAATACGACACAGAGCTGCGCGATAATGGTGTGAATTCAATTATAAGCATCGGTATTGCTTTTAGAGGGAAAAGTGCTGTGGTGAAGAGAGGCTAAAAATCTCACCGAATATTAGTATAATCCAAAAAGAAGCACATGCAGCTTGCCACCCTATCACCATCATTGCGATACAAATGAGGCTGATCGGTCTCAAACTTATACACCTGTCCCCTATGGATTTCCTGCACATGGTCGTGACACTCGACTGTCAGCACACCGTCTGTGACTGTAAGATATTCGCGTGTTTTCTCGCCGTGCCCACCGCTTGTATACACGCCGCCCGGCTCCACATCGATACGGTATACCTCAACCTCCCTTGAGTCCTCGTATGGGAAGCAGGTCCATACCCTGTACTGTCCCAAAAGCTCCTTTGTCGGGACCAGATCATCCGGAGATATGAGCGCATAGTCCACTCTTGGCGGATCTATAAGTCTTTGAAACTCAATTCGCAGACCGCTTGTGATTTTACCAAGCACTCCGATAGATGGATTCGCTGTGCCCTTTTCTATCTGAGCAAGCATGCTTTTACTCACACCGGTCTGCTCTGCTACCTGATCTAAGCTCATGCCCTTTGACTGACGTATTCTTTTTAAATTTTCAGATACATTGTGTGACAGATAATCCATACTCATATCTCCGTTTGCTTTTAATTCTCTAACTATACTGTTGATAATCATAAATGAGGGGCAAAATACCTTTTGACCCTCATATCATTTTATAAGTTTACAGTGCCCTGCGATACAGCATCTCGATATCGCACTGACGTGAAGCCCTTGGATTGACAGCAATGTTGCCGCTCTTCATGGCATCGACAGCCATCGGCTCTATCTTGCTTTCTATCTCTTCCTTTGTGACTGTTCCGGTTCTGCTGGCATTGTTGATTGCGATGGTCAGATTCTCAGGGATTCCGATGTCTGTGCAAAGCTCCCTGATTGCATCTACAAGCATCATAGGCTCAAATTCGTCCGCATATGCAGGAATCGGGCTTATATCATTGTAGATAGTCAGATACTTGCCATGATCTGCAAGTGCATTGTACTCTGCGATTACAGGAAGCAGCACTGCATTTGCCACTCCGTGAGGCACATCGAAAAATGCGCTGACCGGATGGCTCATTGCATGCACATTTCCAAGCCTTGCAAATGAGAATGCTATTCCTGCAAAAAGTGAGCCTGTCATCATAGCTTCTGCAGCCTCGATATCGTTTCTGTTTGCTACAAATCTGCGGATATTTTTTCCGATAAGTGCCATCGCTTTTTCTGCCAGTGCATCAGAAAATGGCGAAGCTGCTGTGGATACATACGCCTCCTCTGCATGGATAAATGCATCAATTCCGCAGGCTGCCGCTACGCTTGCCGGTGCTGTTGTGATGAGCTCTGCATCTAGTATCGCATATTTTGGCAATATCTCGTAGCTGAATACTGTGAGCTTATAGTTTCTGCTATGGTCTGTGATTACAGAGAATGCTGTCACCTCTGAGCCGGTTCCTGCGGTGGTTGGTATCGCAATGAGCGGTACGATTGGTCCCGGCACCTTGTGTGCTCCCTCATAGTCTGTGACGCTTCCGCCATATTTGGCAACCACGCCCACTGCTTTTGCCACATCCATCGGTGAGCCGCCTCCGAATGCCACGATAAAGTCTGCGCCCGACTCCAGGTATTTTGCTGTGGCTTTCTCCACTGTTGCGACAGATGGATTTGCCTCTATATCTGTAAAAGTGTCTGCTTTTATGTCAACTGATGCCAGATAATCTGCTGCTTTTTTTACAAGTCCCATCTTCTCAAGATGAGGTCCTGAAATGATGAGTGCATGCTTACCTCCAAGTTTTTTGGCTATTTCCGGCAGCTTTGAAAGACTGCCCTTTCCCACTGTGATGTCCTGTGGCACCGAGAAATTAAATGTTTCCATATATAATCTGTCCTTTCTGAATTTTTGTATCTTATTTCATGTATATAATTCCGTTTTTCAATTTTTATGTTATAAAATGCATTTTTCATTTTGTAATGTACTAGCTGGCTTTCTTGGCAAGTACCCTGTCTATTGCAGCATCGATAACCTTATCCAGCTCAACCTCATCTGCCTCCGGCATAAGTGTTGCAGCATCCTCATCTGAGATGAGCTCAACAAGTGTACCAAATGACTCCTTGTATTTCTTTTTACAGAAGACGAAGAATACCACGCCGAGCGCACACCATGCAAGCACGATGCCCCACTCCTGGATGATAAGTGATCCGCCGCTTCCCGGTATGCAGTACATTGCAACCATGAAGCCTGACATGATGACCGCCATCGTTCCAAAGAACTTGTATGCGGGAACCTTGTAAGGTCTTGGCATATCCGGCTCCTTCTTGCGAAGAATAATAAATGAAAGAGCAACCATGCAATATGCCACGCAGCATCCAAAGTTGCCGGCATCACTGATCCATACGAGCATCTTTCTGCCTGCAAAAGGTGCAAGCATTGTGAGAGATCCGATGAGAATCAGTGCATTGATAGGTGTCTTGTGCTTTGGATGAAGCTTTGCAAAAAACTTCGGAATCATATATGACTCTGCCATTGAGTACATGGCACGCGAGCCACCGAGCATAAATGAGTTCCATGAGGTTACGATACCGCACATTCCGCCGACTATTATAACCTTTGCCATTATCTTTGTGTTGAATGCGGC
>ULKU01027935.1_pt1 | contig 8331 bp, 8 predicted proteins | sample 1951221 | NCBI WGS metagenome assembly ULKU01 (sample SAMEA4835507, study PRJEB28245) | human gut metagenome | biome: gut microbiome; material: fecal sample | place: Denmark | collected 2008
TTGCGGTACTGGATGAGTGCCCTCTGCATAGCCTTCTCATGTGGGTTAGTTGTGACATACACCGGCTTAAGTGTTGCCGGGTCAAGTCCTGTATAGTACATGCATGTAGAGATGGTAGACGGTGTCGGATAGAAATCCTGCACCTGCTCCGGCATATATCCCAGATCTCGCAGATACTCCGCAAGCTCTATCGCCTCTTTAAGTGTTGAGCCCGGGTGTGATGACATGAGATACGGCACAAGATACTGCTCCTTGCCTATCTTTTTGTTCATATCCTTGTATGCCTTCACAAAGCTGTTGTACACCTCTACACTCGGCTTTCCAAGCCTGCTCAAAACAGCATTGGAGATGTGCTCCGGAGCCACCTTGAGCTGTCCGCTGACATGATACTCACACAGCTCACGAAGAAACGTCTTATCTTTATCATACATCAGATAATCAAACCTGATACCTGAGCGGATAAACACCTTTTTTACCTTTGGCAGTGCACGAAGCTCTCTAAGCAGCTGTATATAGTCGCTGTGGTCAACTATCAGGTTATTGCACGGCTTAGGAAACAGGCACTGTTCTGTAGGACATGCACCCCTTGTGAGCTGCTTTTTACATGCCGGCTGCCTGAAATTGGCTGTAGGACCACCAACATCATGGATATAGCCCTTAAAGTCCTTATCCTGCGTGATAAGCTTTGCCTCTTCTATGATTGACTCATGGCTTCTCGTCTGGATTATCCTGCCCTGATGGAAGGTCAGTGCACAGAAATTACAGCCTCCAAAGCAGCCTCTGTTGCTGATAAGAGAAAACTTCACCTCGCTTATCGCAGGCACTCCGCCTGCCTCCTCGTAGCTTGGGTGATAAGTCCTCATATAAGGGAGTGCATAGACCTCATCCATCTCATCCTGCGACAGTGGCTTTTGCGGTGGATTCTGCACCACAAGCGTAGAGTTGTCATATGGCTCTACGAGCCTCTTTGCACAGAAAGGATCAGTATTGCAGTACTGTATGTAAAAGCTTCTTGCAAACTCCCTCTTGTCCTCTTTTATAACGTCATAGTCAGGAAGCTCAATCGCATCATATATGATATCCCTGTCCTTTGTCTTGAACACGGTACCATCTATAAACGTGATATCCTTTACATCCATACCACTGGCAAGCGCATCCGCTATCTCGATGATGCTCCTTTCTCCCATGCCATATGAGATGATATCCGCACCGGAATCTAAAAGAATTGAACGCTTGACTTTATTTGACCAGTAATCATAATGTGCCATGCGCCTAAGGCTCGCCTCGATGCCGCCTATTATGATAGGGATTTTTTTATAAGTATGGCGTATCAGATTACAGTACACAACGGTCGCATAATCAGGTCTCTTTCCCATCACTCCACCCGGTGTAAATGAATCCTTTGCCCTTCTTTTCTTTGAAACCGAATAATGGTTTACCATTGAGTCCATATTGCCTGCTGATACCAAAAAACCAAGGCGCGGCACTCCAAGTATGGATATAGACTCATCATCCTTCCAGTCTGGCTGTGAAATGATGCCGACCGTATAGCCATGTGCCTGCAGCAGCCTTGCAATTATTGCATGTCCAAAGGACGGATGATCCACATATGCATCACCGCAGACATACACAAAATCAAGCTGCTCAATGCCCTCATCTATCATATCCTGTTTTGAAATTGGTAAAAAACCATTACTCATATCATACCTCATAATTAAAAATTATTTTATTTGCCGGATTTTATCTGCATAAGCATATCCGTTTCAGCCTGTGTCAAAGCTCTGTAAGTCCCTGTTTTAAGGTCATCAGGCAGCTTAAGCGGTCCCATGGATATTCTCTTTAAATAGATTACCCTCTTTCCAAGCGCCTCAAACATCCGCTTGACCTGATGGAACTTTCCTTCTGTTATCGTAAGCTCAATCTCGGATACGCTGCCACTTTTTTTAATAACAAGCTCCGCAGGCTTTGTAGGTCTTTCCTCGCCTATATCAATGCCCTCTTTAAACCTGATGATATCATCCAAAGTCACCTCACCATCAATACGTGCGTAGTAAGTCTTTGCCACGTGCTTTGAAGGACTTAAGAGCTCGTGCGAAAGTGCTCCATCATTTGTGATAAGTAAAAGTCCCTCCGTGTCTATATCAAGCCTTCCGACAGGAAACAGATCATCATGCACAGCATCCGTGATATAGTCCATGACTGTATCATGCACATTATCACAGGTCGCAGAAACACAGCCTGAGGGCTTATTAAACAGGTAATACTCATACCTTTGATACTTAACTATTCTGCCGTTAACTGATACCTCGTCGGCATCAATATCTACCTTTGTCTCAGGCTTTACGGCCACCGTGCCATTTATGGCTATCTGTCCGGTCTTTATAAGCTTTTTTACCTCAGAGCGTGTGCCAAGCCCCATCTCTGATAAAAATTTATCTAATCGAATCATATTGATATTTCTCTCCACATATACTGTCACATGAGTAAAAACAAACTTAAAAAATTACTGTTTATCGCTTTTATACTGCTATTTTGTATTTATTACATATTGTTTCCGGCACAGGTAAGTACGTGCGCTAAAGCAGGCATAATGCTATGGTTCAACCAGATATTTCCGCTTCTGTTTATATTTACGATTTTATCTAACCTTATTATCTCAACAAATGTGCTACAAAACATTCCTCAAAAGCATATCATGCTTTTTACATACATAATAGGCATAATATTTGGATTCCCGATAGGAGCAAAGCTCACAGCAGATTTTTGTTCGAAAGGATACATAGATAAAAATCACAGGGAAATACTGAGTGCACTGGCAAACCATTTCAGCCTTCCCTTTATCATTACCTATGCACTGTCCGAGCAACTTAACATATGCAGCCACTACAGCATTTATCTTGTGTCACTTTATCTGCCATCTGCTATAGGAATGATAGCTATGCTTTCGATTAACAAAAACAGAAGCTTAAAACAAAAAATCCCGGCTCAAGGATTTAAGCTTAACATGCAAATCGTTGATGCCGGAATAATGAAAGGGTTTGAAACCCTTATAAAACTCTGTGGATATATTGTATTGTTCTCTATAGTCTCACGTATCCCACAGACCATTGCCCAAAAGGCTGACTGCAGCATGCCACTGTCGGCAGACATAATAGGTGCCTTTTTTGAAACCACAAACGGTATCGGCATAGTCTGCGGTCTATGCATTCCGCGCACCCTGTCAATAGTGCTGTGCATTGCACTTCTGTCATTTGGCGGTGTATCATGCATGGTCCAGACCAAATCAATATTCCGGGATACAGGCTTTAGGCTTTACAGATACATACTGCTTAAGGCAGCCATGAGCATACTCTCATGCCTGTTATGTATTATCCTATTTCGCATCCTCATCTGAATCGGAAATATTGGTGATTTCTATATCATCATCAGATGTATCTGAAGTTGCCTCATTGTCAGACGACTCTGCTCCTGCAGCTTCATCGCCATTCTCTTCCGGTGGGAAAAGCTCTGCTCTGTTTGCTGCAACAACATCCTCAAACTGCTGCAGTGAACTTATAAGGCTGTCATATCTGGCCTTTGAAGTCTCAATAGAGCCTGTTAAGATGTCCTCAATGCTCTCAAGCTGGCTGTCCGTATATGCCATGGCACTCATTCTGAGATTATTTGCTTCGTTTGTGGCACTATCAAGTATCTCCTGTGCCTGCTTTGTTGCAATCTGCACTACCTCATTCGCCTGAGCATATGCCTGCTGCATAATCTGATGCTCACTGACAAGCTCATTTGTCTGAATCTGAGCCTGCGCGATTATCTGATCAGCCTTCGCCTGTGCATCAGCAAGGATAGCCTCCTTATTGCTGATGATCTTCTGATATCTCTTGACCTCCTCAGGGGTCTTTGTACGAAGCTCTGAAAGAAGCTCCTCTAACTGTTCACGATTGACAAGAATCTTGTTTCTTGAAATAGGTGACGGCTTGCAGCCATCAATATAATCTTCGATTTCTTCAATAATCTGTTCCATTTTACTGCTCATAAATACTGTCTCCTTACCTGGTAATATTGTATTTGGCATAAATTCTATCAATGAACTGTTCAGGTACGAACTTTGATATATCTCCTCCGTATGATGCAAATTCCTTGACAATTGTAGAGCTTAAATATGAATAATTGAGGCTAGAAGTGAGAAAAACCGTCTCTATTTCCGGATTCTGCACTCCGTTAGCCTGTGCAATCTGCAGCTCATACTCAAAATCTGTCACTGCACGCAATCCTCTTATTATGATTGTTGCATTGATTTTCTTCATATAATCAACTAAAAGTCCTTCGAAGCACCCTACCCTGACGTTTGGTATATGTGCTGTCATTTCCTTTATCATACTAACACGTTCTTCCAAAGAAAACAACGAGTTTTTTGCACTATTATTGAGTACTCCGACAACCAGCTCGTCAACTATTTTGGCTGAACGCTCTATTATATCCAGGTGTCCAAATGTCACCGGATCAAAGCTTCCCGGATAAATTCCTACCTTCATATTGTATCTCCTATGCACGCTTTATGAAAACATGCTTGTTTGTCTTATAAATTTTTTCTTTGACTATCTCATAGCCAAGCTCTGTGAGATAATCAAAATCAGTATCGTTTGAAGCCTCAACCACGATAAGTGTATCATCCTTTAATATATCGCTGTCCGAAAGTGTAATAAGCACTTCCTTTTCAAGCTCCTTATTGTATGGCGGGTCCATAAACACGATATCAAATTTGTATTTGCCCTCAAGAGTACGTACTGCCGTGACAGCATCCGTCATCATAAGCCTTGAGACCTTATCAAACTTTGTAAAATGGATATTGTCCTCGATGCATGAAGCGGCTTTTCTTGAATTCTCCACAAATACAGCATAGGCTGCACCGCGGCTTAACGCTTCAAGTCCTATCTGTCCGCTTCCCGCAAACAGATCTAAAAAATATGCTCCGGGAACATCAAACTGCATGACATTAAAAAGAGTCTCCTTCGTCTTGTCAGTAGTCGGTCTTGTATCTTTTCCCTCGATAGTCTTTAGAGGGAGGCTTCTCGCCGTTCCTGCTATTATTCTCATACTTTTCTCCCTGTTATAGTCTATTTCTGGTCCTTTAAGACGTCCTTATTCTTTGCGATATAGTCAATAAGCGAAACAACTGTGAGTACAAGTGCCACATAAATGAGGATTGTTCCAAGGATATTTAACCAGCCAAGCTGCAGATTGATATTAAAAATAATAACAATAACCATAAGCATCTGGAAGGTTGTCTTAAACTTTCCCCAGTAGCTTGCTGCAATGACAATTCCATTGTCTGATGCAACTAGTCTGAAGCCGCTTATGATAAACTCTCTTGCAATGATAATAAGCACAACCCATACAGGGATAAGCTTTAAATCAACAAGGCATATCATTGCAGAGCATACAAGCAGCTTGTCTGCAAGCGGATCCATAAACTTACCGAAATTTGTAACAAGATTGTATTTTCTTGCAATTTTTCCGTCAGCCATATCGGTCAGACTTGCAATGATAAATATCGCAAGCGCTATATAATTTCCGTATCCGTCAAAAAACGGTGAAATAAGGAAAAATACAAAAAACGGAATAAGTATCACTCTTAAGATTGTAAGTTTGTTTGGTAAATTCATTTTACAAGTTCTCCTATCAAATCATATTCATACGCACCGGTCACCATAACCTTGCATATATCGCCGGTCATAAGTGTCTCATCAGTGTTGATGAATATATATCCGTCAACATTCGGTGCATCTCTGTATGTACGGCCGATATAAGCATTTTCATCAGCCACCTTGCCCTCTATGAAAACATATAATTCTTTACCCTTTAGTGTCTCATTTTTATCAAAAATGACCTCTTCCTCAAGCTCCATGACATCAGCCTGCCAGTCAGCCTTTATATCCTCATCTATCTGATCAGGCATTGCAGCTGCCTTTGTGCCCTCCTCCGGGGAATACGTAAAGGCTCCCAGACGGTCAAACTCCATATCATTTACAAACTGCATAAGCTCCTCGTGATTATCCTGTGTCTCACCCGGGAAGCCACATATAAGTGTGGTCCTTAGTGTGATATCAGGTATTCTCTCACGCAGCATTCTGATACGCTCCATAAGCTCAGCCTTTGTTGTTTTTCTGCCCATGCGCCTTAAAATATCGTCATTGCAGTGCTGGATTGGCATATCCAGATAATGGCATACCTTCTCATCATTTATCATGGACTCTATAAGCTCATCGTATATCTCCTCAGGATAGCAGTACATAATCCTTATCCAGAACAGCCCGCTTATCTTGTTGAGCTCATCTAAAAGCCTATGAAGTGACTTCTCACCATACAAATCCACTCCGTAAAGTGTGGTCTCCTGGGCAACAAGTATAAGCTCTTTTGCCCCCTGCTCCACAAGGCTCTTCGCCTGCTCAATCAAATCCTCCATCGGCACGCTTCTGTAACGGCCTCTGACAGATGGAATGACACAGTAGGTACAGTTTTTATTGCACCCCTCTGCTATCTTAAGGTAAGCGAAATGCCCTCCTGTGGTGACAATACGCTTTGTCTTTATGCTGGGAAGTCCCTCTAAGGTGTGTAGATTGCTGTATCTGTGTTTTTCAAGTGTCTCATGGACAGCTTCAACTATAGTATCATATGAATTGGTGCCAAGTATGGCATCAACCTCTGGGATTTCCTTAAAAATCTCATCCTTGTATCTTTGTGCCAGACAGCCTGTCACAATAAGTGATTTGCATTTGCCTGTCTCCTTATACTGAGCCATCTCGAGAATTGTATTGATACTCTCCTCCTTTGCATCACCTATGAAGCAGCAGCTGTTTACGATAATGATATCAGCCTGCGTCTCATCATCGGTCATCTCAATGCCGTCATTTGCAAGCATGCCTATCATGTACTCTGAATCCACAAGGTTTTTATCGCATCCAAGCGAAATAAATAATAATTTCATAGTACCTCTCAAATGTAAGTATTTACAATTAAAGGGAAAGACAAAACAGCCTTTCCCCTCATAGATTAAGCCTCTTCGCCTTCGTTTAAATCCTCATCATCTGAGACGATTCTGACAGCTCCCGTGTACAGCTCCTCTACAGCAATAGATAATGGCTTATTGCACTTAGGGCGTGCGATAAGTGGTTCTGCACCATCAATAATCTGACGTGCACGCTTTGCTGCAGCAATAACGATAGAATAACGGCTGTTTACTACCGGCTCTTCACCTATCTCTACATTGTTGTTTACTACCTTCATTAACTCTACATACGATGGATGTATCATATTATTTATCTCCTTTCGAAAAGCTTAAAAGCTCTTTTCTCATTTTATTTATAAAATCTATATTTGATGATACCAGATAATCCTGATTCTTTTTTGTGTCGTCAGAGCTGTGGATGATGTCATTCACAAGCTCTACACAATCATCAAGCTTATCATTTACCACTAAATAATCATATTTCTCTATGCCTAAAGACTCCTCATATGCTCTTGAAAGTCTCTGTGCACAGACCTCTTTTGTCTCTGTGCCTCTTCCTACAAGCCGGTCCCTAAGCTCATCTGCACTCGGCGCTGACACAAACATAAGCACCGTATCAGGAAACTGCTTCTTTATCTTTAAAGCTCCCTGGATTTCTATCTCAAGAATCACATTCTTTCCGGCGCTAAGCTGCTCATTGACATATGACTTTGGTGTGCCGTAGTAATGATCTACATACTTGGCATACTCAAGCAGTCCATCTGCCTTTATCATCTGTTCAAATTCTTCCTCTGAGATAAAGAAATACTCTCTGCCATGCTCCTCACCCGGTCTTGGACCTCTGGTCGTGGCTGATACGCTCAGTGCATAATCATCACCATGCTTTGCCATAAGCTCCTTCATGATAGTACCCTTTCCGGAACCCGAAAAGCCTGAAAAAACAACTAATTTTCCTGTGTTACTCATCACAATCTCCTAAAATTACTCAATATTTTGAATCTGTTCCCTGACCTTTTCTATATCAGTTTTAAGACTGATGCCTGTGTCAGAAATCTTAAGATCATTGGACTTTGAAAGGATGGTATTCGCCTCACGGTTCATCTCCTGTGCGAGGAAATCAAGCTTTCTTCCCACACTGCCACCGGCATTTAGTGAATCCTTCATGGAAAGGATATGGCTTTTGAGCCTGACTGTTTCCTCATCCACACAGATCTTGTCCGCAAAAATAGTGACCTCCTGGGCTATTCTCGAATCATCAAGCTGATTGTCTGCAAGCAGCTCTCTTAGCTTTTCCTCAAGACGCGCACGGTATTCGACAATAATCTGTG
>ULKU01021146.1_pt1 | contig 8087 bp, 9 predicted proteins | sample 1951221 | NCBI WGS metagenome assembly ULKU01 (sample SAMEA4835507, study PRJEB28245) | human gut metagenome | biome: gut microbiome; material: fecal sample | place: Denmark | collected 2008
CGCCATACGACTCGCTTCTCCAGCTGCATGTACCCCGTCGAAACCTTTACTAGCCCATATTCAATTTTTTTTGCGGGGTACATGCAGCTACGCTCCATGTTCTCCGCTCCGCTTCGGTCCGCCCAAAACCAAGGTCCACCGGACCTTGTGGGCCCCGTCGAAACCTTTACTAGCCCATATTCATTTTTTGCTAACCAAGATTTCTGATTTTGAAATCTCTCTGTGCCTCTCGCTTTTGATCCTTCTTGGCTATGTCTGCTCTCTTATCATAAAGCTTCTTACCTTTGGCAAGTGCTATCTCTACTTTGACCAGACTCCCCTTAAAGTATACCTCCACCGGCACAATTGTGAAACCCTTTTCCTTCATCTTTGATGAAAGCTTCTCGATTTCCTTCTTGTGGAGCAAAAGCTTTTTAGGTCTGAGTGGATCCTTGTTGAAGATATTTCCCTTCTCATATGGTGTGATATGCATACCATACAGGATAATCTCACCGTTCTCAATGCGGATGAACGACTCCTTTATGCTGCCCTTTCCCATTCGAAGTGACTTCACCTCAGTTCCTGCAAGTGAAATACCGGCTTCGTATTTCTCAAGCAAAAAGTAATCGTGATAGACCTTTTTGTTGTTGGCTATTAATTTCTTTGGTTCCTTAGCCATGTCGGTATCTCCTTTCCTCAAACTGCTTTACAATACTAACACATTTTTTTACAATTGCCAATATCTAAAACGCAAATTATTGTAAACCGCTGGTTCACATTTCTTTTTATTTACACTATATAATATATTATGACATCTTTTTCAATAAATCTTTCGCACAACGACTGACAAATAACAGATAATCAAATAAGTATTTTTAAATCATAAAAAAATTTCGTCATTATTGTCATATTATTCCGCCGGTTTAAAATCAATTGTACGCATAATTTTGTCAGTACTGTCCACAACAACCTTGATTTTTTGTCCTAGCTTGTATCTCTTATTGGTGGCTGAACCGGCCAGCTCATAGGTATCCTCGTAAAACTCATAGAAATCATCTGTCAGGTCTGTCACGCGCACAAGTCCCTCAACTGTATTTGGAAGCTCCACGAAAAAGCCCCACTCCGTGACACCTGATATAACTCCTTCAAAGCATTCACCAATATGATTTGACATGTATTCACATTTTTTAAGCTTGACTGTTTCACGCTCTGCCTCTTCTGCACGTCGTTCGGTCTCACTTGCCTGCTTTGCAACAGCATCGAGTATAGACTCATAGTGCTCCCTTCGGTTATCATTCATCCTGCCGCGGATATTTTCCTTGATGATACGGTGTATCTGCAAATCAGGATATCTGCGGATTGGTGATGTAAAGTGACAATAATAATTCGCCGCCAGTCCAAAATGTCCTGTACATGCTGTTGTATATCGTGCCTGTTTCATAGAGCGCAGTGTCAGTCTGCTTATCAGGGATTCTTCATCTGTGCCATCCACCTTCATCAAAAGCTTCTGAAGCTCCTTTGGGTGTACCTCATCAGCTCCAATATGAAGCGTATAGCCAAAATTATTGATAAATGTGGAAAGCTTTGCGATTTTTTCTGAGTCCGGCTTGTCATGTGTTCTGTATACAAAAGGTATTTCCTGCCAGAAATAATCCTCAGCCACAGTTTCATTTGCTATAAGCATAAAATCCTCAATGAGCTTTGTTGCCACATTTCTGTCATACGGCTTTATATCTATCGGATGACCATCTTCATCAAGCACGACTTTAGTCTCCGGAAAGTCAAAGTCTATAGAACCTCGTTTCATTCTCTTTTTGCGTAGAATTGCTGCAAGCTCTGCCATTTTTTCAAACATAGGCACAAGCTCCTTATATTCTTCAATCACAGCGGCATCCTTATCTGCAAGAATCTTTTTTACATTTGTGTATGTCATCCTGCGGTTTGTCTTTATGACTGTCTCTGCAATCTTATGATCGATGACTTCACCCTTTTTATTTATTGTCATAATGCATGAAAGAGCCAGCCTGTCACATCCCTCATTCAAGGAGCATATGCCATTTGAAAGCTCTCTCGGAAGCATCGGAATTACTCTGTCTACAAGATAAACCGATGTTCCTCTCTTAAGTGCCTCCACATCAAGGGCACTGTGCTCCTGCACATAATTCGACACATCTGCTATGTGTACTCCAAGTACATAATTGTCGCCATCCATGTATAAAGACACGGCATCATCAAGATCCTTTGCATCTTCTCCGTCTATCGTGACCATCATCCAGTCGCGTAAATCCATCCTGCCGGCCATATCCGCAGGTGTAACATCCTTTGCCACATTCTGCACCTGATGCATGATTTTCTCCGAAAAATCCACCGGCAGATCATAAGCCTTTACTATAGAAAGAATATCTGTACCCGGGTCATCTATATGTCCGATTATTTCAACAACCTTGCCCTCTGGCTTTTTACCTTTTTTACCATAGCTTGTGATTTCAACCACTACCTTATGGCCCGACATAGCACCCTTTGAGCGCTCCTTTGGTATGAAAATATCTGTACCAAATCTGGTATTGTCAGGCACTGCAAAGCCAAAGTTATCACTCGCCTCATAGGTACAGACTACCTGCTTCATGCCTCGCTCTATGACGGAAACAACCCTTCCCTCCTTGCGGCGTCCTGTTGTGACAGGTGAGATTGTAATCTCAACAGTGTCCATGTGCATAGCACCATTTACATACTCTGCAGGGATAAAAATATCATCAGGCTCTCCCTCCACAGTGACAAAGCCAAATCCCCTTTGATGCGCTGTGAATACGCCGACTGTCTTTTTAATTTCCGACTTTGAGTATTTTCCGCGCTTTGAGAGTATTATCCTTCCCTCTGCCTGCAAATCCAAAAGAATCTGTTCAAGCTGTGGTCTGTCCTCTTTTTTTACTCCGAGTACTATGCACAGTTCCTTGATTTTCATCGGAACATACATGTCATCGCACATGAAGTCATAGACCATCTTTTTTCGTGTTTCATATTTATCTATATTACTCATTATCTCTCCTTTTTCGTTGCACCATATGGATGTCTGATTTCAAATCAAATGCACAGGTCTTAAAAATTTGTACTAGCGGCATTTTCATCATATGGATGTTGATTCAAAAAAAGACTGCCGATTTCTCGACAGTCTAAGTATTTACCATATTCCCATATTTAAAGCAATTGAAATAATAAAGAAAAGAACAACACATACAATGGTCGCCTTAACCAGACGTCCTTCCTTTGAACGTCCCTTGTTCTTGCCCCAATATGTATCAGCAACTCCGGCGATAGTGCCAAGTCCTGCTGACTTACCCTCCTGGAAAAGAATAACTATAGTAATTACTACACTGACGATTATAAATAATACCGATAAAACAATTTTTAAAGTTGCCACGATAAGACCTCCTAATTTCAATTCTAAATAACAGAACTAATATACTACGTTTTTATTGCACAGTCAAGAGTTTTATACTGTATGTAACAGATTTTCACACTTTATGCAATGGCTATCTTGCTCTTACAGTATGGACATTCCTTTGTGTCAGGCTCTTTTTCCTCTTTGTGTCCAAATCTCTCTCCTGCTGCATTCATAGCCTTTACTATGCAAAATACGATGAGTGCCATGATAAGGAAATTGACTACTGCGGTAAGAAACTTTTCATCACTAGTATCCTTTCTTTTTGCTCTCTTCTTTTGATAATCTAAACCATTTTTAATATTATACATTTTTCCATTTTATTTTACAAGAAAATACATTATAATATAATTAAAAAAAGAAACAACTTTATATTTAGGAGATTTTTATGAAGTGCATACTGTATAAAAAAGCACTTCCACTCATATTATTATCATGCCTTTTGCTTGGTGCATGCGGTAATTCCAAAAATGACAGTGTATCTAAGGAGCCTCTTTCCCATACTTCTACCGAAAAGGGCACCTGGGACTCTGCTCCAAAGGTGCTTACTCCAACTGCCGACGGCACACAAACCTATACATGTGATGTAGCCAGTATCGATGCTTCAAACAGCGGCAGCGGCTATATCATAGTGAATTATCACGGTTCTAATCAAAAGGTCAAGCTTCAGATAACCGGGCCTGACAGTGTCACGTACACCTTTGATCTGCATGGAGGAAATGAAGTGTTTCCTCTGGTTGCTTCAAGTGGTTCGTATACTGTAACCGTGTTTGAAAATGTTGAGGGGACACAATATGCCACCGTGCTGTCGCAGGTGATTTCTGTCTCCATCACCGATGAATTCGGACCGTATCTGTACCCTAACCAGTATGTAAATTTCACTGCCGATTCTCCGGCTGTGAAGGAAGGCAGCTCACTGGCGTACTACTGCAGCAGCGATACTGAGGTCGTGGAAAGTGTATACAATTATATCATTTCAAACTTCAAATACGACTATGACAAGGCTAAAAATGTCAAAAGCGGCTATCTGCCTGATGTGGACAAGGTCTTTACCGAAAATACCGGTATATGCTTTGACTATGCGGCAGTCATGGCCACTATGCTAAGGACTCAGGCTATTCCCACACGTTTAGAGGTAGGATATGCCGGTGAAGAATATCATGCCTGGATCAGTACTTATATAAAGGACAAGGGCTGGATAAACGGCATCATCGAGTTTGATGGTACCTCATGGAACATGCTGGATCCAACATTTGCATCTACCAGTGATTCGCCAAAGAAGTTCATAGCACAAAAAAGTGATTACATTACCAAATACGTCTATTAGGAGGACATAAATGTCTAGAAAATCCAAGATTTTAAGCAATGCAGAGCTTTCTGCCTTCTGTCAGCAGATTTCTCTTATCATAGCAGCCGGGCTTCCTACATACTATGGTGTTTCCATATTATGTGATGAAGCACCTGATAAGCAGACACGTGATCTACTTGAGCAGATATATAAGCCAATGGAGCTTGGTGCAACGCTTCACAGTGCACTTAAAGATACAGGATACTTTCCAAAATATATGATAAATATGATACAGCTGGGTGAAGAAACCGGCCGTCTTGAAGAGGTCTTAAACTCACTCTCAAAGTACTATGACCGCGAAGACGAAATAGCTTCAGGCATCAAAAGTGCCGTTGCCTATCCTCTCGTGCTTTCTGCCGTGATGATTGCCGTTATTGTCGTAATGATTGCCAAGGTTTTACCTGTATTTTCACAGATATATGCAGAGCTTGGAAGTGAGCTTACCGGCACTGCTGCCGTGCTCATGAAGCTCAGTGAATACATCAATAGATATTTGCTTGTCATTATAGCTTTCATGCTCTTTGCCGCACTGGTTCTTTTTATATTTTTTAAGACACTCTTCGGAAAAAAGTTTCTTATGAAAACTGCTCTTTCCATGTCAATCGCATCCAGCCGCTTTGCAAACTGCATGTTTTTAGCACTCTCAAGCGGACTCGACACAGACCGTGGTCTTGATCTGGCACAGGCTCTTGTAAACAATCCTGTCCTTGATTCTAAAATAAATGACTGCCGTAAAAATATATCTAACGGCGAGACATTTTCGGAGGCACTGCTGCACTCCAATATTTTTTCAAAGATGTACTCAAGCTGGATTGCAATCGGCAGCAAAACCGGGTCTATGGACGAGGTCATGCAGCATATATGTACATCCTGTGAGGATGACACAGATGCAAGGCTGTCACGATTCATATCAGTGATTGAACCTGCCATGGTTATCCTGCTTTGTATATTCATTGGCTTCATACTAGTATCATTTTTACTCCCACTGCTTGGAATTATATCAAGCATAGGATAGCTTACGGAGGCACAGTATGCTGTTTTTTGTTCAGAAAAAGAAATCAACCATATGGAAATTCATACCAATTGTGCTTTTAGCCGCATGTACTGTTTTGTTTGGTGCTTTCTCTTCAAAGCTATCAGATGACAATACCAAAAGAAGCAAGAGCACGCTGGAACGCGCCCTCACACGAAGTATCACACAGTGCTATGCTCTTGAGGGAACATACCCTCCGGACATAAATTATCTAACAGACCACTATGGTCTCACCTACGACAGCGACTATTATTACATAGACTATCAATACATCGGCTCCAATCTGCGTCCCGATGTGACAATAATAGAGAGGAAATAACCCATGTTCAAGCTAAAATCAAGATCACATCAGGCTGACAGTTTTTTTGTGATGCTGCTGTTTTTTCTTTTTGCGCTGACTGCTTTTATCCTCGTGCTGATTGGCGTAAAGCAATACAAGTCCACTGCCAATGCCATGAATTACAACTACGAGGTACGCACTGTCACATCTTATCTGCGCGAAAAAGTCAGACAGAATGATTCTGACGCTGCAATCAGTGTAGAAACAATAAATGGCACGAAGGCTCTATGTCTGAAAAACACAATAAATGACATCGTGTATAATACCTTCATATACTATTATGGCGGTTCTCTAAGAGAGCTCTATGTACAGGATGGTTCCTCATACAGTCTGGACAGTGGACAAAGGATTGTCGAAATCGGGGGACTTGACATGGCAGAAACCACCGACAAAATGATTACCGTAACTATCACCGATACATCCGGTGGCACTACCGATACCTACTGCTCCGTCAATTCCGACTAATCATCGTCCGACAATAAATGCAGCAATATCACGTACACCGCTCCCCGATATGCCACTCGATGCCACACAAACTTACATACCACAAGGAATAAACCATGATTTCAACAAAGCTTAAACAATCGAAAAACAGAATATTCCTGCTTGAGATTACCATTAATCTGCTGCTTTTTTCAGCTCTTTTGATTGTGGGACTGCTTTTCTTCATAAAGACCCACAAGCTGACAGAAGAAACTCAGGTGCTGCATGAGGCTGTTAATGCATGCAGCAATGCAGCAAGCGCATACGAACAGGAGCATGGCGATTTAAACGCCGTATCATCGCTCTTTGACGGCTCCATCTGTGCAGATGAAAAGCTATTCATTTATCTTGACAAAAGCTATCATCCATGTGATAAGGATGATGCCGCATACAAGGTTATTGTAAGCAGGCTTGGGCAGGATGCCTACGGAGTACAAAAGGCTGACATAGAGTTTATAGCAGCAGACAGCCACTGTGTATACAGCATTACTGCATGCAGCTATACTGCACTTTCCTCTGATGGAAGGACGGTGAGCACCCCATGAAAAAAAGAAGAGAATTTTCAAATTTCGGTTTTTCGACCATCCTGCTTACTTTTTCCATGATATGCATTGTCACGTTCTCGGCACTCGCCTTTGTCACAGCAAACTCCGACTATAAGCTGAGCAAACGCGTTGCTGATAACAACAGCTCGTATTACCGTGCATGCGAAAAGGTATGGGATGAGATATCACAGATTGATGCCATTCTTGCATCCGCCTACGAGGGCAATCCTGATAAAGCAGCATACTATGAGGCCATAAAGACTGCTCTATCAGACAACGATACTGCAATAAATAAAAACCTCGCTGAAAATGAATCAAACGGCAAGGTTACCGGTCTGACCTATACTATCACCTGTACTGTAAGCGATACGCAGACTCTCACTGTAAAGCTTGATATCAACTATCCTGTCCACAGGCAGGATGCTTTTTATAAAATAAAACAATGGAAGCTCAATACCGACACAGCTTTCGAGGAAAATGATACACTAAACTTAATTGGAGGAAACTAAAATGGATGTTAAAAAGATATTAAAAGAAGCGACTGACAACGGAGCATCGGATATTTTCATAGTGGCCGGCCGCCCTCTCACATACAAATCAAAGGGAGTAATGGAGTGCCTCAATGAAATCAGAATGATTCCAAAAGAAACCTTTGAATTTGTCACATCAATCTATGCTCTTGCCGAGAGAGATATTTCAAAATTCGAGGAAACCGGAGATGATGACTTTTCCTTCGCTATACCGGGAGTATCGCGTTACAGAGTGAGCACTTTCAAACAGCGTGGCTCTTACTCTGCTGTCATCCGTGTTATCTCATTCACACTGCCAAAGCCAAGCGATTTACATATACCGGACTCTGTTATGGAGCTTGCGGAAACAAACAACGGCATGGTGCTGGTTACCGGCCCAGCCGGAAGCGG
>ULKU01001747.1_pt1 | contig 7864 bp, 7 predicted proteins | sample 1951221 | NCBI WGS metagenome assembly ULKU01 (sample SAMEA4835507, study PRJEB28245) | human gut metagenome | biome: gut microbiome; material: fecal sample | place: Denmark | collected 2008
GCAGATCGGATATCAGTTCTATGAAGAGGAACGGATCGTGCCGGATCTGCATGCGCGGGGCTTCTTAAGTAAGCCTGTTTACGGAAAAACGCGAAAAAATGTCAATCGCATTGCGGTATTTCCCGGAGAGGATTTCGACTGGGAGCAGGATGAACATCCGATGCTTTCCTATCGTGAGAGCGTATGTTATTGTATGCATGTCCGTGGCTTTACCATGCATGCTTCTTCCAAGGTGACACACAGAGGCACCTTTGCGGGAATTGCGGAGAAACTGGATTATCTGCAGGAAATCGGCATCACGACGGTGGAATTGCAGCCTGTTTATGAATTTGATGAGACTCCGGAAGAGGTGAACAAGAAGACATCCGCAGACGCAGACATTGTAGCAACAGCAGGGGAAAATGGTGGAGAACTCCCCGGTTACCGGGTATTAAACTACTGGGGCTACCGGGAGGGCTTTTATTATGCACCAAAAGCTGCCTATGCGGCAGGAGAAGATGCAGCGTTGGAATTCAGACAACTGGTGAAGGAATTCCATAAGCGCAGGATGGAAGTGATCTTACAGTTTTATTTCCCAAAAGGGATGGATGTGACAGAGATTGGGAATATTTTACGCTTCTGGGTATTAACTTATCATGTGGATGGGTTTCATCTGATGGGAGAGGTGCCGGCACAGGCGCTGGCAGGAGACCCTGCACTGACAGACACCAAGCTTTGGTATTACGATTTTGATGCAGCGAAGCTCTACGATCCGGCACAGAAGCCGGAGTATCGGAATCTTGCGGAATACCGAGACGATTATCTGTACACCATGCGTAGATTTTTAAAAGGCGATGATAACATGCTTTCGGGAGTATTGTACGAGATGCGTCATATTCCTGCCAATATGGGACGGATCCATTATCTGTCTAATTATTACGGATTTACCCTGATGGATATGGTGTCTTATGACCATAAGCATAACGAAGCCAACGGCGAGGGCAATCGGGACGGTAACGATTATAATTGCAGCTGGAACTGTGGTGAGGAAGGTACCTCCCGACGCAAAAAAGTGCTGGCTCTCCGGCAAAAACAGTTACAGAATGCATTTTGTATGCTGTTATTGACCCAGTCCACGCCGCTGATCTTCATGGGAGACGAATTCGGTAATTCCCAACAGGGAAATAACAATCCCTACTGTCAGGATAATAAAATTACCTGGCTGAACTGGCAGGATAAGGAGAAAAATGCCGGACTGCTGGCTTTCTGGAAACAGATGATCGCTTTCCGTAAGGCACATCCGATCCTGCATCCGGAGGAAGAGCTTCGGATCCTGGATACGTTATCCTGTGGTTATCCGGATCTGTCCTACCACGGACAAAATGCATGGAGACCTCAGACAGAGAGTTATAACAGGCACGTGGGAATGATGTATTGCGGAAAATATGCAAAGACCAAGGCAGGTGCAGATGATTCTTTTCTCTATGTTGCCATGAATATGCATTGGGAACCTCAGAAGCTGGCATTTCCCAAGCTTCCGAAGGGTATGGAATGGAAATTGGTTTTAGCGACGGAAGAAGCAGGGAATATCCTGACAGTGCAGGAGAGAGAAGAACAGATGGCTGATCAGACGAGGACCGTAGCCCCCAGGAGCATTGCCGTCTACGAAGGCGTGATGGGAATATCACAGGATAAGGGAAAAAGTACCGGTAAGAGCCGGAAAAAGAAATCGGAAGCTTCTGAAGAAAGATGATAGAACGAAATGAATATCTGGAAACATTTTAAAACGATCACACACCATAAGGTTCTGGTGGCAAAGGGCTGCTTTAAGGTAGGTCTGTATAAACAGGGACTGTTACACGATATGTCGAAATACAGCCCCACAGAGTTCTGGGTAGGAGCAAAGTATTACCAGGGTGACCGCAGCCCCAACAACGCGGAGAGAGAGGATATCGGTTATTCCAGTGCCTGGCTGCACCACAAGGGCAGGAACAAACATCATTACGAATACTGGATTGATTACAGTATGCAGGCATTGCCGGGCGGAATGGCACCGGTACCCATGCCGGATCGTTATATTGCGGAGATGATTATGGACCGGATCGCCGCCAGTAAGGTTTACATGGGAGACAAATATACGGACAGATCACCGTTAGATTACTATTATCGGGGCACAGATAAGGCACCTATCCATCCTAAGACAAAGGCAAAGCTTCTGTATGTGCTGGAAATGCTGGCAGAACAGGGCGAAGAGAAAACCTTTCAATTTATCAAAGAGGAACTGGTACAGCATAAACGCTGTATGGACTGGCACCAACTGGAAAAAGCGGAATAGAATAGTAAATAAACAGTGGTAAGTAGAGGATCCTATGAACTGTATCATTCTGTTATTATTACTATTTTGTGGTGGAAATTCCTGTGGCAACAACAATTCCTGTGGCAGTTCGAATGCCTGCGGCGCCCGTCGCCTGGAAGATGCGGGGTGCTGTGAAGACAGAGACTGCAGACCGCTAAGACCGGATTTTCCGAATTTTACACCGGTGGATGATCCGGCATTTTCCAGAAGAAATGATGGGAAATGTGAGACCTGCGGATGTGAACAGAATTCCTGAAATATGGGAAGATCAAAAGCCCTCAGGCTGTTTTGACAGCTTGAGGGCTTTTGCTTTGCCTTATATAGAATTAATTGGACATAACTTCTTTCCAGTATTTGTTGAAAAGTTCTTCGCCATCCTCACCGAGGTACAGGAAGGTCTCCAGATTGTTATACTGTGTCAGATCCGGGAAAGCGATGGGAGAGTTCTTCAGGTCCTCATCCTCGATCAGCTCTCTTGCAGCGGTATTGGGGGTACCGTAGGTAATGTACTCGAAATTCTTCAGAGCTACATCCGGACGGCACATGAAATCAATGAATTTCTCTGCATTTTCCTTGTTAGGAGCATTCTTGGGAATGACCCAGCCGTCAATCCATACATTTGTACCTTCCTCAGGAATGACATAATCGAGATCCGGATTTTCCCCGATCACATAAATGGCATCACCGGAGAACATTACACCGATCGCAGCCTCGCCGCCGATCATTTTGTCACGTACCTGATCTACAACATATGCCTGTACCAGAGGCTTCTGGGCGATGAGATCATTGGTAGCTATCTGGAGCTCGGATTCGTCCAGACTGTTAGAAGAGAAGCCGTTTTTCTTCAGAGCAACCATAAAGCTGTCTTTAATAGAATCCATCATCAGAATATTATCAGCATATTTTTCATCCCACAGGTCTGCCCATTTGGTGGGAGGAGTATCTACCATGGTTTTATTGTAGATGATTCCAACAGTTCCCCAGCAATAAGGAACACAATATTTGTTACCGGGATCGTAAGCAGCAGCCTGCTCGTAGTACTGGGCACCGATGTTTTCTTTGGCATTGGGAATCTTATCGTAATCCAGTTCCTGAATCAGATCATTTTCGATCATTTTCTGCACCATGTAATCGGAAGGACATACCACATCATAAGCGGATGAACCGGCTTCCACCTTTGGATACATGATCTCGTTGGTCTCAAATTCGTCATAGACCACCTTGATACCGGTCTCTTCCTCAAACATAGTGAGAGTCTCCGGATCGATATATTCTCCCCAGTTGTAGACGATGACTTCACCGTTTTCACCGGCAGAGGAAGAGGATCCGCAGCCGGTCAGAGCAGTTGCGGTAAGGATGCCGCACAGAAACAGTGCAATAAATTTTTTCATTTATTTTCCTCCTAAAATATATGTAGAAAAAGTTATTTCTTTTTCTTTCCTTTGGGTGTGTAGTTTACTAACAAAAGTAAAATCAATACAGTTACGAATATAATGGTGGATAGTGCGTACATTTCCGGTTTGATACCTTTTTTTACTTCCGTATAGATCTTGGTGGACAGGGTGTCGACACCGGGACCCTTGGTAAAGTGGGTAATGATAAAGTCATCCAGTGACATGGTAAATGCCATCAGAAAACCGGACAAAATACCCGGCAGGATATCCGGAAATACCACTTTGAAAAAGGCATACGTATGAGATGCGCCCAGGTCGAGGGCTGCTTCATAGGTGCTGGGGTTCAGCTGCTTCATACGGGGCATTACGCTTAATATCACATATGGAATATTAAAGGTAATGTGTGCAAGCAGAATGGTCCCGAAGCCAAACTTTATACCAAAGCTGAGGAACAGAAGCATCAGGGAGATACCGGTAACGATTTCCGCATTCAGCATTGGAATATTTGTGATTCCCATGAGGACAGCACGGCTGGTACGTTTCATGGATTGCATGGCGATGCAGGCGATCGTACCTATGAGGGTAGCGATCAGCGCAGATAAGATTGCCAGCGCCAGTGTATTCCACAAAGCCTGCATGATCTGCTCGTTCCGGAACAAAGCCGCATACCACTTGGGCGTAAAACCGCCCCATTTTGCACGGGTCTTACTGGCATTGAAGGAGAGTACGATCAAGGTAATAATGGGGGCGTATAAAAAGATAAAAATCAGTCCCAGATATATTTTTTGCGCAGTTGTTTTGATCATAATGTGTTCGCCTCCCCTTCTTTATCCGTGATCACAGAGATCACCATATTGAAGATGATGAACAGCATCAATACGATGGAGAGACCGCTTCCCAGATTCCAGTTGCCGGTCTGGGTGAATTCCTGCTCGATGACATTACCGATGAGCAGGATCTTGCTGCCACCCAGAATCTTGCTGATAACGAAAGTAGTCAGGGCGGGGACAAACACCATGGTGATACCGCTGAACATGCCGGGCAGACTTAAAGGAAAAATGATCCGTAAGAAAGTCTGTATGCCGTTGGCACCCAGGTCATAGGCGGCGTTGATCACATTCTTGTCGATTTTGACCAGCACGTTATACAGAGGCAGTACCATAAAAGGTAAAAAGTTATATACCATACCCAGTACAATGGCATAGGGGGTATTGATAATATTTAACGACGGCAGATGCAGGACGGAGAGGATGCTGTTGATCACACCGGTCTTCTCAAGCAGAGTCTGCCATGCCAGGGTACGAAGCAGAAAATTCATCCACATGGGCAAAATGAAAATCAGTACCAGGAATGAATTCTGATTCACATTCATGTTACACAGGATCATGGCAAGAGGATATGCTAAAAGCAGGCAGATCACAGTGCTGATCACAGATAACTTTAATGCCTCCCACAGAGCCTTGGAATGCTCGGCAGTAGCAATCGCCAGAATATTATCAAATGTAAATGCACCGCTCTTATCGGTCAGACCATAGTAGAAGACCATGCACAGAGGCACGATGACAAACATGGCTGACCAGAAGATAAAAGGGAGCGATAATAATTTTCTATTCATTGACTCCAATGGCCTCCTCGTCCTCAGATTCCGGCTTCTTCATGATCTGGATGTTAAAAGGATCAACCTTGATGCCGACTTTGGTCCCAACGGGAACCATCTTCGTGGACTGTACCAGCCATTCAAAGCCATTTGCCATAACTTCCATCTCATAATGAACACCCTTGAAGATAGAGTGGATCAGGGTACCCTGGAGGATACCTTCCTCCGGAGATACCAGTTCCACGTCCTCGGGTCGGATGACTACATCTACGGGCTTATTCTCACCGAAACCGGTATCTACACAATCAAAACGGGCACCCAGGATTTCTACCAGACGATCTCTGATCATGGTGGCACCGATGATATTACTGTCACCGATAAAATCGGCAACGAAAGCATTTTCCGGTTCATTATAGATGCTCTCGGGAGTACCGATCTGCTGGATATACCCCTGGTTCATGACTACGATGGTATCGGACATGGTCAGAGCCTCTTCCTGGTCATGGGTGACATAGATAAAGGTAATGCCAAGCTCGTTCTTCAAGCGTATCAGCTCATACTGCATGTCCTGGCGAAGCTTCAGATCCAGGGCGCCTAAAGGCTCGTCTAAGAGCAGGAGCTTGGGTTCGTTCACGATCGCACGGGCGATGGCGATACGTTGCTGCGGCCCGCCGCTTAAGGAATCCGGCATACGGTTCTCAAAGCCATCCAGATTGACTAACTTCAGAGCGTATTTAATTTTATCATTAATATAAGATTTGCTTTTACCACTGATCTTTAATCCAAACGCGATGTTTTCTGCAATGGTCATATGCGGGAACAGGGCATACTTTTGGAATACAGTATTCAGATTGCGCTTATTGGGTGGAAGGTTAGTGATATCCCGGCCTTCGAAAATGACCTGACCTTTGTCGGGAGTCTCGAAACCGCCCAGAATACGGAGGGTTGTAGTCTTTCCGCAGCCACTGGGTCCCAACAGTGTCAGGAACTCATTTTCGCGGATGTACAGATTGAGATCATCCAGAACCATCTGATTGTCAAATGATTTTGAAATGTTCACTAAATTGACTAAAGCATTTTTCATCAATTTTTTCCTTCCTGATGTAAAAAATCCTGCAAAAAATTATCGAAAAATCTAAATGAAAATTTTTTGCAAGTCGAATTAATATTATACGTAAATACATGGAAAGTCAATGTGAAGTTTTGCATTTTCCGGGCTGATTTACATAAACTTTACCTCAGGGAAAAAACAGGAGTATTTTTCGGGATTTTTACAGAAAAATGTTTCACAATTTTCAGAATTGTGCTATATTTATAAACATAAAAAGATATAGAATGCTAAGGAGGATCCGGTCATGAGCAAGGGAAAATATGTTGCCTATGTTTCCAGTTATACACAGGGGGACAGTCACGGAATCAGAATATATGATGTGGATATGAAAAACGGTCGTTTTAAGGAAAAAGATAAAGTAGAGATCACCAACTCTTCTTACCTGACCATTTCCCATAACGGAAAGTTTCTTTATTCTATAACGGATTTTGGTGTAGAGGCATATACGATCATGCCGGACGGAGATCTGGAACTGATCAACTTCGCACCGATCAACGGTATGAGAGGATGTTATGTATCTACGGATTACACAGATCAGTATCTGTTTGTGGCAGGTTATCATGACGGTAAGCTGACCGTACTCCGTCTGAAGGAGGATGGTTCCATCGGAGAGATCACCGACGAGATCTACCATAAAGGACTGGGCAGTATGGCAGAGCGCAATTTCCGCCCCCACATCAACTGTGCTCGTATGACGCATGACAACAAATATCTGCTGGTAGCGGACCAGGGAATGGATCATGTCAATGTGTATCGTTTTGATGTAGAGAAGGGTAAGGTGAAGCTGGAGGATATCATCCGCAGTGAGATGGAATCCGCACCCCGTCATATCAAGATTTCAGAGGATGGCAGATATATTTATATTCTGCATGAGCTGAAGTGTTACATTGATGTCTATGAGTATGCGAACCATGATAATGATCCTACTTTCGAGAAGATTCAGACGGTAGAGCTGATCAAGCTGACCAGAGGCAATACGAACAGTGCCAGTGCATTCAGTTTCTCCCTGGATTATAATTATCTGCTCAGCTCCATCGCGGGAGATAATTCAGTCATTGTATTTAATGTGGATAAGAAGACAGGATTGCTTAAGAAGAATTTCCTGCTGCCGGTCAGCGGTGAGTATCCGAAGGATGCGGAGTTCTTCCCGGATAATAAGTTTCTGGTGTCTTTGAATCATGAAAGTAATACGATGACTTTCTTCCATATTGATCTGGAGCATGGAACGATGATCATGAATGGACCGGCGATGAAGGTCAATATGCCCAACTGTATTGTGTTCCATAAGTTGGGGTAGGACAATGATATAAAAAATCCGCAACCCCGGATGGGGTAAGAATAATCCCAGTAGCCCGCATTGGGGCTAAGAATATTTCCCGCAGCCTCGGCTGGGGTAAGAAACGCGGCACGCTTTCGCTCTGTCGCAG
>ULKU01034854.1_pt1 | contig 7863 bp, 6 predicted proteins | sample 1951221 | NCBI WGS metagenome assembly ULKU01 (sample SAMEA4835507, study PRJEB28245) | human gut metagenome | biome: gut microbiome; material: fecal sample | place: Denmark | collected 2008
AGGGACTGAACATTTATGACAATCCCGTAGGGGTATTGACGAACAATCCTCCCTTTGACAAGCAGCTGTTCCGGCTGAATGACTACAGTTATCTGTCTCCGGATCAGCCGGTGAACCGTTTCTCAGAGCAGCTTCAGCTGCAGCCGTACAGCCGTGGCATGGGAGCCATGGGGCTGCCCGGCGATCTGTCCTCTGCCTCCCGTTTTGTCCGGGTGGCTTTTACGAAAATGAATTCTGTATCGGGAACCTCGGAGTCTGAAAGCGTCAGTCAGTTTTTCCATATCTTAGGAAGCGTGGCTCAGACGAGAGGATGCTGCCGTCTGGAAAACGGTAAGTATGAGATCACTATTTATACTTCCTGCTGTAATGCAGACAGGGGGATTTATTATTACACTACCTATGAGAACCACCAGATCACAGCCGTAGATATGTACCGGGAGAACCTGGATGGGGAGATTCCCGTGCATTATCCCCTGGTGCAGGGAGAGCATATCTTACTGCAGAATGCGGCAGATACAACGGAGGAAAAACTGTAAATGGATGTAGAACAGAGAGAACATGTAGTGTCCGGCTTCGCCTTCTATTCCGAGAAGGATGCCAGACTTGCGGAGCAGGAACGGCAGAAGATCGCCTATCTGGATAAGCGCATTGATCATACGGATATTCAGTCGGTTCTTGCCATTTATAAAAAAGCACTGGAAGACCGGGTGTTCCGCACCCCGGTAGGACTGGAGTACCTCAGGGAGCTGCAGGGAGAGCTGCGCGCCCGGGAAGAAGAACTGGGGGAGGAAGTGCCTCCGATCCCTCTGTGGACGAGCTTTGCTGATGTCAGGACGAAGACGTCCCCTGCCAGAAGACGGATCCAGCCGATGCCGGAAGACGGGGGCAAAAAGGCGGGTCTTTGCCTGTCAGTGATCATGAACATCGTGATGATTGTGGCAATCATTGCCATGTTTGTGATCACATTGAATTCCGACCAACCCAATATCCTGAATTACGAGCGGAATCTTCAGAATAAATACGCATCCTGGGAACAGGAGCTGACCCGGAGAGAGCAGACGGTTAGGGAAAAAGAGAGAGCTACATATAGAAAATACAGGGAATACAGGAAATACGGAGACCGAAGTTTCACAGAATTGACATATTTCTGCGCTATACTATGTCTACAACAGAAAGGTGAGGGTATGTATGGACAGACTGAAAATACTGGTAGTAGATGATGAGAGCAGGATGCGTAAGCTGGTCCGGGATTTCCTGGTGAAGAGTAATTTTGAGGTGCTGGAGGCCGGAGACGGCGAGGAGGCACTGGATATTTTTTATAAGGATAAGGATATTGCACTGATCATTCTGGATGTCATGATGCCAAAAATGGATGGTTGGCAGGTATGCCGGGAGATCCGTGTGAACTCCCAAGTTCCTATTATTATGCTGACAGCCCGCGGAGATGAGAGAGACGAGCTGCAGGGTTTTCAGCTGGGAGTGGACGAGTATATTTCCAAACCCTTCAGCCCCAAGATCCTGGTGGCGCGGGTGGAAGCGATCCTACGCAGGACGAACCAGTTAGGGCAGGACGAAGCACTGACCTGCGGCGGGATCACTGTGGATAAGACAGCACACCGCGTGATCATAGACGGCAAAGATGTGGACTTAAGCTATAAAGAATTCGAACTTCTGACCTATTTTATGGAAAATAAGGGAATTGCCCTGTCCAGAGAGAAGATACTGAACAACGTATGGAACTATGATTACTTCGGGGATGCCCGTACCATTGATACCCATGTGAAGAAGCTGCGCAGCAAGCTGGGCGAGGAAGGCAATCTCATCAAGACCATATGGGGAATGGGGTACAAAATGGATGAAACAGCAGAATAAACAGCAGAAGAAAAAAGTGCATTCCATCAGGGGACAGTTCGCCTGGATATTTATCGGGCTGATGATCGGGACGATCCTTTTGTGCCTGCTGCTGAATTACATGTTTTTAGGCAGAGTCTATATGCAGAGTAAGCTGGATGTCATTCACGATGCTTATGAGACAATCAAGCAGGCGGCGGAGAGTGACAGCTATGGATCGGAAGAATTCGCACATGAGCTGGATGATGTGTGCAGAAGCTATAACATGACAGTATGTGTCATGGACGTGAATTCCAACATGAAATATGTATCCATCAACGGCGGCGAGAGACTGGAGAACCGTCTGATCGGCTATGTGTTCGGCTTCGGAACGTTTCCGGATAATGAGCGGGTCATCGAGAACGGTGATGACTATGTGATCCAGAGAACCGGGCAGGAGAATAAGGAATATTTAGAGATCTACGGAAGGTTGAACACCGGAATTTCTTTTATCATGCAGACACCGCTCTCCAGTATTCAGGAGAGTGCCAGGATCGCCAATCGGTTTTATATGATGATCGGCTGCCTGGGAGCACTGGCGGGTGGTATTATTATCTGGTTTGTCTCCAGACGTGTGACGAAGCCGATCCTGGAGCTGAACGATATCTCACAGCGGATGGTACAGCTGGATTTTGAAGCAAAATATCAGGGCAGGGCTCACAATGAGATCGATCTGCTGGGAGAGAACATTAATAAACTGTCTGATTCCCTGGAACAGACGATTTCGGAACTGAAGACTGCGAATAATGAGCTGCAGCGGGATGTGGAGAAAAAGGAAGCTGTCGATGAAATGCGTAAGGAGTTCCTGGCGAATGTCTCCCATGAACTGAAGACACCCATCGCTCTGATCCAGGGCTATGCGGAAGGACTGCAGGAGGGTGTCAATGACGATCCCGAGAGCAGACAGTTCTACTGTGATGTCATCGTGGATGAAGCGGCGAAGATGAACAACATGGTGAAAAAGCTTCTGACGCTGAACCAGCTGGAATTCGGCAACGATGTTGTGACTATGGAGCGTTTCGAAATTACGGCACTGGTGAAGAATTATATCCAGTCGGCGGCAATTCTGACCAAACAGAACGATATCACGGTGCGGATGGAAGAGTATCCTCCCATCTATGCCTGGGCGGATGAATTTAAAATAGAAGAAGTATTTATGAACTTTTTCTCCAACGCGGTGAATCACTGCGAAGGTGAGAAGATCATCGATGTCAAAATGGAACAGAAGGATGGCAGGGTGCGCGTATCGGTATTCAATACCGGCAAACCGATCCCGGAGGATTCCATCGGCCACATCTGGGAAAAATTCTATAAAGTAGATAAAGCCAGAACCAGAGAATACGGCGGTAGCGGTGTGGGACTGTCCATCGTGAAGGCAATCATGGATTCCATGAACCAGCCTTACGGTGTGATCAATTATACCAACGGTGTGGAATTCTGGTTTGAATTAGAGACAAAATAATGATTTTAAAAGGATATATTTTTATATGAGGGAAGAACAGATGCAGGAGGCACCGGTAAAGGTGCTGTTAGTCGGTGTGGACATCGGGGAAGAAGCGGATTTTGAATATTCCATGGAAGAACTGGCAAGTCTGGCAGAAGCCGCGGAGAAGGAAGTCGTGGGTCAGATCGTACAACGGCTGGATCATGTGAACAAAGCATTGTATATCGGAACGGGCAAGGTGGATGATGTACGCAGACTGGCGGAGGAGAGAGGCGCGCAGGAGCTCGTATTTGACAATTCCCTGACACCTTCGCAGGTACGTAACCTGGGCAAGGAGCTGGAGCTTACCGTTATTGATCGTACGAATCTGATCCTTGACATATTTGCCATACGTGCACAGACCAGAGAAGCCAAACTGCAGGTGGAGACAGCGAGATTGCAATACATGCTTCCGAGACTGGTGGGCATGTACGATGCACTGAGCCGTCAGGGCGGCGCCAGCGGCAGCATGAGTAACAAGGGTACCGGTGAGAAGAAGCTGGAGCTGGACAGACGTAAGATCGAACACCGGATCACGGAACTGAAAAAGGAACTGGAGGATGTCAGCAGGACCCGGGATGTGCAGCGTAGGAAAAGACAGCAGTCCCGGACTCCGCAGGTGGCGCTGGTGGGATATACCAATGCGGGAAAGTCTACGATCCTGAACCGCATGGTGCAACAGTTCGGAGAACTTCCGGAGAAGACGGTCATGGAAAAAGATATGCTGTTCGCCACATTGGAGACCAGCGTCCGTAGCATAGACACAGGGCATAATAAGCCGTTTTTCCTGACGGATACGGTTGGATTCATTCATAAGCTGCCTCACGGTCTGGTAAAGGCATTCCGTTCGACCCTGGAAGAAGTAAAATACGCAGATCTGCTGGTCCAGGTGGTGGATTTTTCCGATGAAAATTATAGACAGCAGATGCAGGTCACTGCCGATACTCTGAAGGAACTGGGAGCAGGTGACATTCCGCAGATTGTGGTGTATAATAAGGCAGACAAATGCGGCATGGAACCACTGCCGCAGAAGAGACAGGAGCACTGGTATCTCGCCGCAGGGCAGAATACCGGTATCCGTGAACTGGCAGAAGCCATTGAGCAGCAGGTCTATGCGGACAATGTGGATTGTACTTTCCTGATACCGTACAGCGCGGGGAATGTAGCTTCCTATCTTATGGAAGAGGCGCAGGTTTTTTCTACGGAGTACAGGGAAGACGGTATTTTGATCCATGCCGACTGTCACAGACAGGACATGGAGAGATACAAAACATACATGACGCAATAGATCATACAATGCGGGAGGATATTATATGGAACAGAATACACAGCAGGACAGAGCAAAGCTTTTGGAGCAGCAGGCAAGGGAATACCTGATGCAGTCCAAGGACCCGATCTTTACACAGTATGTACAGCAGCTGATCCCGAGAATACAGAAACAGCCCCAGTATGTGGAGCAGTTACAGGCGGAGCTGGATAAAAGCGTGGAATACTGGCATCAGAGACAGCAACTGAATGCGGCAAGAGCAGAAAGTGCTGCCGCAGGGCAGATACAGGAGTCCGTACAGCCTTCTACACAGGAGCCCATGCAGAAACAGCCGGCAGGACAGTTCACTGGGCAACCGGCAGAACAGGTTACTGCACAATCGTCAGGGCAGTTCTCCGCACAGCCGGCAGCAGAGACTGTAGTACAGGGGACGAAGAAAAAGCAGAATGCGGAATATCTCATTGGAACCATAGCTCTGTCGGTGGTGGGAGGCGTATTTATCCTGACAGCCCTGGTGCTGATGGGAATGTATTTCATGAACGGATGGATCAAGGGAATCTCTCTCTATGTGGTATCCCTGGGCGTAGTGTTGCTGGCAGAGCTGTTGATCCGGAGAAAATTACCGAAGCTAGCACAGATATTTTCGGCGATCGGCATGGCGGCTTTGTACCTGTCCACCATGATCAATACGCTGTCCTTACATAATTTCGGGATGTTTCCCGCAGCATTGATCATTGGTGTGATCACCGTAGGCACGGTATTGTTGAGCCGGAAACGGGATTCGCTGATCCACAGACTGCTGGGAATTGCTTCCTGCTGGCTCTGTGCTTACCCACTATCCATGTCCTCCGGGTTATCGATGGCGGAGGTCCTGATGGTAATGGGATTGATCCTGATCCTGAGTATATTGTGCGCCTGTGTACCGGTGCACAGATTCCATACGGCATCACAGCTGATCCTGCTTGCCAGTACCACAATGCTGTTCCCGACGGCTGTAGGCTGTATTGTGTGGACACAGGGCATGTCGGTTGGTGTTGCGGTTGTAGCTTATAGTGTGTTTTTCCTGATAGCACATCTGGTACTTGTCGTACAGAGCCGTTATGCGCAAATAGAAAAGCAGACCGGACGTGTGGTGAAAAGTGGAGGATTGCTTGCTATTTACATTGCATTTATTCTGGTATCCGGAATTATGACGGGTGCCGGTATGGATGATTATTGGAGAGCAGCAGAGACGGATGGATATATTGGCATTTTTGCCCTGACCGGAATAGCATTTGTTATCACAATACTGACTGTGATTGCTATGCGGAAGGCGGAAAAGGGATGGCAGAAATGGCTTCCCTGCTATTTCTTCAGTTTCGTGACTTTCTGTGGATTTTCAGTAATAGAGAATGATTGGGGGATCGTGATCTGTGCTACGGTATTGCTGATAGCAGTAAAAGTACTGTCACGCCTGGCAAAAGGGGGCCTTGCGGCACTGGATGCCATCATTACTACGGTATATTGTATCCTGCTTCTGATGAACGGGAAGGAGATCCCTTATGCTTATGTGCTTTTGGCAGGAACGATCCTCAGTATGTTCCTTGTGCATGAATGGAGTACCTACCAGGAGATCGTGCTGACTTTTTCACTGGCATTTTTTGCTCTGTCGCATTTGATGCCTATGATAAAACTGCCGGCATTTTCCGGAATTCTCTTCGTGAGCATTCTGCTGTTCAATAATGTGAATTGTATGCGGGACAAGGGAATCCTCGTATTTAATGTATCCGTCCTGATCGGACAGATCGGAGCACTGATCGCTCTGGCAAATCCGATCTATCGGAATTCCTACATTACTTATTTATGTATGTTTGTTTTTGTACTGGCTTATCTGGTGCTGACCCTGCAGGAAAAATATTATAAGAATTTTAAACACAGAGAATTGATCATCGTGATATTCCTGACCTATATGGCACTGATCGTCAAGACGAATATCCCTGTGATCAACAGCATTCTGATCATGCTGATCGCACTGGTAAGCGTGACTGCCGGTTTCGTGAAAAAGGATAAGCCCGTCAGAATCTATGGCTTAGTGCTTTCTTTGTGTACTTGTGGTAAAATAGCCTTATATGATTACTGGGGCGCACCGATCCTGCAGAAGACCATACTTTTCTTCGTGGTAGGCGTAATTGCTCTTGTAATTGCCGGAATCTATATTATACTGGAAAAGAAATGCAATGAGTGATGCAATGGACAGGAAGGAAGAAAAGGAACGAACTATGACAGGACGTAATAAAAATATGGTATGCGGAGCCTTATTATGTGCAATGATGTTATCCATGACAGCCTGCGGCAACGAGATCCCGGATCTGACGGAAGAGGAATCCCAGCGGGTCGGAGAGTATGCGGCAGTTACTTTGTTAAAATATGATGCCAATAATCGTAGCCGCCTGGTAGATCCCGAAATGGTGATCGCCAAATTGGAAAAGGAAGCAGCAAAGGAAGCATCGCAGGAAGAGGAAAAAGCGGAAGAGACGGGTAGCACCGGTACCACGGAAGTGACGATGCCCACGGCGCAGGAAGAGATTACTGCCAGTATGGAAGATTTTTTTGGCCTGCCGGAAGGTGTCAGCATTACCTATGAGGATTATATGGTAGCAGATTCTTATCCCGAGGACGGGGTTGAGGATGACTATTTTGCGCTGGACGCATCCATGGGGAAGAAATTGCTGGTACTCAGATTTCATCTGACAAATGGATCAGAGCAGGAAGAGACGATAGATCTGCTGAATACGAATTCCAGATATATTATTACAGTGAATGACAGCATCAGGGCAAATGCGCTGACTACCATGCTGCCGAATGACATGTCTACCTATGCGGAGACACTGGAACCCGGACAGACACAGGAACTGGTATTATTACTGGAAGTAAACGAAGATGTGGCAGGTGCTGTACAGACGATAGCACTTCGTCTTAAAAATGCATCAAATGAATATACAATTCAACTATTGTAGATATTTTTTGAAAAAAATAAAAAACAGTGTTGACAAGTGGAAGATAGGGTGATATACTCAGTTTCGTTGTTGCGGCAGTGCTAAGACAACGAAACAGCTTCCGATAAGACTTAAAAAGTTTTTGAAAAAGCTGTTGACAGATACCGACAAGGTATGATAAGATATCGATTGTCGCGAAAAACGAAAGTTTTTCAAGATAAAAAAGTTTTTAAAAAAGTTGTTGACAA
>ULKU01009610.1_pt1 | contig 7839 bp, 8 predicted proteins | sample 1951221 | NCBI WGS metagenome assembly ULKU01 (sample SAMEA4835507, study PRJEB28245) | human gut metagenome | biome: gut microbiome; material: fecal sample | place: Denmark | collected 2008
GAAGATAGCGGAACTGGACGGGCGCAAGCAGGAACTTCTGGCAAGGATAGCGGAGTTGACTGTGGAGGCCATCAGCCCGGAACAGGTCAGCCAGATTTCCGGCTACCTCGATACCTGGGAGAATGTATCTTTTGATGACAAGCGGCGTGTGGTGGATTTGATGATCACCACCATAGCCGCCACAAGCGACAGCTTGAATATCACATGGAAAATCTGACGGGCGGAACCCCTCCCGTCAGATACCTACCCTGTGTAGTCCCTTGTAAACTGTACTTTAAAATTATTAAAACTAAAGAAACAATGCCAATCGCTGCTAAGTCAGCCACAATGCCAAATATATAGGTATCTCTCTTCATCTGAGAAGTTATGTATTCATCGCCAAACTTAACCGAAAGGAGGTATGTAACATAGCCGGAAATTATAAGCTTGCCTAAAAATATTAATCCAAAGAAAAATAAAAATACTGTTACTACCATAAATGTAATATTCATTAAATCACCTACTTAATTTGATTTTAGCTTTTCGTATGGCTTATATTTAATCAGCGTTTCCCAAAGGTTCAACCTTTCATAAATACCATATTTGGAAGCATAAATCATCATTAGTGTAAATATATCTTCTTCATCATAACCTTGTTTTCCTCTGCTCTTAGTAAGATAATTATGTTCAACTATTCGTGAAAAACCTCGGTTATCAAATTGTATTTATAAAAAGGATTTTATTATATATATCAATTATAAAATAAAGTAGGAGAAATCAGGAAATAGTATGGAGCAGTCATTAACACAAAAATCAGCAAAGTACAGATTTTTTGCTTTTTTGTTAGATCCGGATTTCTGAAAATTGTGAAATAATCAAAATACAGACTGATTAGAGCTGATATTATAATTGTTACTAAAATAAAAAGAAAAGAACCTTTAAACATACTTTGGCTGGAGTAAAAAGGTGCGTTAAAAAATGAAAAAAAATTAAGATTAAAACACTCAAAATAGTCTTCTAAATCTGTAAAGTAATAGCTTGGGGACTCAATTATGTTCTGAATAAAGCCAATCACAATCATACTAAAAGATGCTATTAGATCAGCAAACACTCCATTGCGGTAAAGTTTTCTCCTGATTTCTTTATCAATTATTTTTTCTCTAAACAAAGCGTTATCCACGCATTTCGCCAACAGTACCATAAAATATTTTGGCAGAAGCAAAACTATGAGAAAAACCGGTAATATATATAAAATTATATCCATAGTAAAATAACCTTTCGTTATTTGATTTTTTTAATTCACAGAATATATTGTTTGAAATGAATTCTAAGTTGTATGACTCTATTTTATTTTTATATTTAACATACTGCTTATTAAACGAGCCTTCTAATAAAACTTCCATTGACACTTGAACACAATTATATCCATCTAAATCATATTTTCTATTTAATTCGTAATTGATGTATCAAATAATCTAACCGCATTACCGAATTGTACCCAATAAGCGTCTGTACCCTCAGGATCTCTTTGATTTACAGGGTTATTGTTGCAGTATGCAAACATATTTGTTCCAAAGATATTTGATTGAGTGTCACAATACATATCTGCATTTAAAAATCTGCCTGTAACCGGGTCATAGTAACGGCTCTTGAGATAATACAAACCGGTTTCACTGTCATACACATATCCTCGATAACGGAACGGATTTATATTTGCAAGATCACAGTCCGAGGTATGTGCTTTAGTCATATCAGAGTCAATAATTTAAAGTTTTTACACGCTATATAATATCATAATAATAAAATTCAAAATATTTTCGAATGGAATTAACAAAAAATATGGAGCCGACATAATTGCAATAAGTAATGAATATCGTTTCTTTTTTTCTAATAAATCAAGATTTTTAAATATAAAAAATCTGCAAAGTAAGAATATTATTACAGATGATAAAAATATGGTCGAAATAGTAAATAATATACTCTGTAAATTTGAATAGTTAGTTCCTGTTGTTATCATATATATAAGTAGTATAACGGAATTTTGTACTGCATATTTAATGGATTCACCTAAAATTACAGGAAATAATATCGAAAGAATAACCATTGAAATCGATTCTGCTAAAAAGCAACAGCCTAAAATTTTCCAAATTGTATTATTGTATTCACTACTTAGAAGTGGCTTTGGTAATTTGGAATTAATTATATATACAGATACGCAATTTGCTAAAATTGTTTCCAAAAATGCTATAACGATTATAAAAAACAGTGTAATAATCGGAGTGTATATGTGATGCATAATATTTAACACCTCTAAACTTTTAACAATCAATTAATTTGTTGTAAACTTTATTGGGATAAAAATCAAGCTTAAATACATTACCATATATACTTTTGATTTTATCCTTGTATTTTTTTACTTTCACTACTAAAGGTTCCTTGAAGTAATATATCCATTGAAGATTAAACACAATTATAACTATCTAAATCATATCCTCTATTTAATTCGTAATTAGTGGTATGTAAATCATTAAGCCATTCATTGCCAGTCCTATAATCACGGGCTATTTGACAAACATCATAAATTACTATGCGTTTACCGTTTTCGTAGCAAGTGAATTTTAGATTATTGGCATTTGACCAAGAATACATTTTTGTTAACTTTTTATAATCACAATTACAATATTAAATTTTTGCTAATTAATTGGAATTTGCTTTAAAATATATCCCTTATACCGAGCGTTATCCATTCCTCGTGGCAGTAAATAGTCTTTTCTGTAGCAATAAAGATAATTTTCTGTTGCAAGCAAATCGTCAAATACACATTCGTCAGAAAGCTTCTTTTTAGTTCCGGTTTCTATATCGACCTCCCACAAACCGTTATTTTCATCCTCAACGGTTGTTCTTACTATATTCCACTCTGACTTTTCAGCCGAAAAATAAATTTTATTATTATTGTAAGTAACTGATTGAACATAATTATGTAAGGCTGCTCGTGATATTACTCCGGTTTTTAAATTGTATTTTAAGAAAGTACATTCTTCAGAAGTGTTTATCAGATCTTTGCAGCAATATAAAAAGTAATCATTAATAATAGCCGGCTCGTCCAAGTTACTCAATGTACTATGTTCGAAGTGTGATTTCTGCAAATATGTATCCACATCATATTGAAAAATTTCATATTTGTATTCATTTTTTGTAATAACATTAAGTGTATTGCTGTTTATAGAAATATAGAATATTTCACCGATATAATCTATTTCTTTCCTGTCGTTTATATTCTTAGCATCAACAATTACAAGTTTCTTTTTGTCAACTGAATATAAAACCCTGTCGCCATCAAAGAAAAGGATTTGGCTTTGTTCATCTAATTTTTGCTTTTCTTGTGTTGCGTGATTTTCCATATACAAACTGCCGTCATCGCAATAAACTTCAATATTCTCTATTCTTTGCGAAGTAATTGAAGTTGAAACATTTTCTTTTCTGTCAGAATAATAAATATCAGCCCTATAATACATAGGGTCTTTTACATATAAATTGCCGTCCTTATATACCATATAATCATCTGACATAGGAAACCTTTTACCGTTATAAATACGCATACTGTTACAACCGTATTCATAGCTGTTATAGTACGAAGTATCGCTATCTTGTTTAAGGTCAACTTTTTCTTTGGTCAGAACAAAAAAAGCAATAACCAAAAGTAAAGCAGATAATATAATTAAACATATGAGTAACGGCGACAATTTCTTTTTTACTTTCATAATATCACTTTCTCCTTAGAAATTTACAAATACAGTAATCATTATGTATTAATTACTCTGAAACTTTTAATATATCAAATTCATAACAGCTACAATTTAATTTATTCTGCCAAAACACAGATAAGGCTGTATTCGTAATAATTTGTTTATTAACGGTTCCGTGAAATTTACCAGTAACATTTCCATATTTAACCTCAGCATAATTCTACCATATAAAAGATAAATACGCAACAACAATTAATTATTTTGCATAAATTCATCTTATTACACTATGTATTATTGTTTTAATTGTGCAATATTTTAGGCTGCTACAAATTTTGTAACAGCCTTTTAAAATCTTATTTTATCTTTCACAATTTCATTTATCTTTTTTACTGTTTTCTTATCTTGAAACTGCAAAAACAGATGATCATAGCTTACATCTAATTTTTTCACAAGCCTTTTTATATTATCAATGCTATGCAGAATCTTTTAAATTTCATATTAATCCGTCCTTTCATTTATATATACCAAATAGTTATTAGTTTACTGAATCTCGGCTTTGTAGGTTTTACCATCTATTTCTGCCCTGCACTTCGTTTGAAAATGTACGGAGAGTAAAATAAGAATACAAACAGACAAGAAATAACTACCACGAGAAACTTGCGGCGTGAGCCGAATTTTTTGTCCGATTCAAATAAAAAATAAATTTATTTACTATGCTTGTTTCTTGCATATATAATAAAGCGTTTCTTTGTTATAATAACTAAAAATACTGCGGTTAATTTGTTAAAATAAAACATATATTTTTGTGGAGTATTTTGGTATAATTAAATGGAAATCAAATAATTGGAAAGGACGGATTTCGTTTATGAGTAAACTTAAAAAGCTGACAAGCATTGTGCTTGCGGCAACTATCGTTTCTTCTGCATCTGCAATGGCATTGACCGCATCCGCAGCTGAAAATGATAATGCGGTTTCCGCAGCGAACAATAATCTGCAAAGAAATGTTCAGGACGGCGTAATTTTACACGCTTTTAACTGGTCATACAAAACAATTAAGGAAAACCTGCCTGCAATTGCAGCAGCCGGTTATTCTACAGTTCAGACTTCACCTGTTCAGCAGCCGAAAGACTACTCAACATCAAGAGATGTTACAGGTCAGTGGTGGAAACTTTATCAGCCTGTAAGCCTTTCTGTAGCTAAAAACGCATGGTTCGGTACAAAAGACGAACTCAAAGACCTTTGTACAGAGGCTGAAAAGTACGGTGTAAAAATTATTTGCGACATTGTTTCTAACCATATGGGCAATGAAAGCGAAGATACACCTAATGTTGTAAGCTCACAGGTTAAAACATATGATCCTGAAATTTACGACAATGCAAGTGCTTTCTTCCGTAACAACGATATTGTTGCATCAGACAGCAGTGTAAAAAATGTAGTTCAGGGACATGTTACTTCCTGCCCTGACCTCAACACAAACAGCAAAGTTGTTCAGGATAAGGTTATCTCACTCCTTAAGGAATGTATCGACTGCGGTGTTGACGGTTTCCGTTTTGATGCGGCAAAACACATTGAAACTCCCGATGACGGTGACTATGCTTCTGATTATTGGAAGAACATTACAGAGTCTGCAGGCTCATATTACAAAGCAAAAACAGGCGACAATCTTTATATTTACGGTGAGATTCTTAACAACTGCGGTTCCGGCAGAAGTTACAGTTCTTACACAAAGTACATTAATGTAACAGATAACAAAACAGGTGACTCTGTACTCGCAAATGTGGTAAAAGGCAAGGCATCAAATGCCGCAAGTTCAAGCTACAAGTCAGGCGTTGCCGCTTCCGATGTAGTTCTTTGGGCAGAGTCGCACGATACATACGAGGGCGAGTCGGGTGCAGGCGGTATCAGCAATACCTCTAAAGTATCTGACGAAAACATCACTAAAGCATGGGCTATCATAGCCGCAAGAAAAGACGCTACTTCTCTTTACTTTGCCCGTCCGGGTGCATCGTTAATGGGTGAGGCAGCAGGCGATATAACTTATAAGAGCACAGCTGTTTCTGAAATTAATAAGTTCCATAACCTCTTTGTAGGTCAGAGTGAAAAACTCGGTGCCGTTGACAATGTAGCTTATGTTGCAAGAGGCACAAGCGGTGTAGTTCTTGCTAACTGCGATGGCAACGAAAAGTCTGTAAGTATTTCAGGCACAGGCCTTGCAAACGGTACTTACACAGATACAGTTTCAGGCGCTAAATTCACTGTAGCTAACGGTGTTCTTACAGGTAATATCGGTTCAACAGGTGTAGCTGTTGTTTACAACGGCACAACAACTCCGAGAAATACTTGTTCTGTAGAGAGCGGTGATTTCAAGGGTGACACAATTACACTCAACCTCGGTCTTGACAACGCAGCATCAGGTACATACTGCATTGACAATTCTAAGCCTGTAACTTACACAGGTGACATTGCAATCAGAGTAGGTTCAGACTACGCTTACGGCGAAACAGTCAACCTTACTCTTACAGCAACAGACGGCAAAAATACAACAACCACTACTTACAAATATACCAAGCAGAAATCTGCAAGTTCAGGTGTGTATGTATTCTTTGCTTCTGAAAAAAGAGAAACAAGCTCAAAATGGAAAGCTCCTTACTATGTTTACATCTATGACGAGGAATCTTCAAAGGAAGAAACTTATAAGGCATCAAACTGGCCGGGTACAAAGATGAACTATGATAAGGCAACAGGTTATTACTATGCAGAAGTTCCTACAACCTGTATTGCAACAGATGCAGATGAAAACGAGTCTGAGTCAAATTTTGACCTTGCACACTCTGCAAACACAAGAGTTATCTTCTGCGACAGCTCAAATGTAAACTCTGCTCCTCGTCAGTATCCGTCGGAAAAAGGCCTTAAATTAAAAGGAACTTCTAGAATTTTCGGTCTTACAAAGACAACTTCATGGGAAGAAACAACACTTGTACCTACAGTTGAATCACAGCCTGCAACCGAAGTTACAAGAGGCGACAAAACATATAAATACGGCGATGTAAACACAGACGGAAAATTTAATGTTCAGGATGTAACCTCACTCCAGTTTATTGTTGCAGAGTCCGTAAAGCCGTCACAGCTTGTATATGCATTGAGCGATGTTACAGCTGACGGTGTTGTAGATATCAGAGATGTAACAATGATCCAGAGATATATTTCCGGTATAAGAGAGGACACAGGCAAAACAGGCGAAGTTTATAAGGCTGAACAACCTACACAGCCTACACAGCCTACAAAACCTACAGAGGCAACCAAACCTTCTACACAGCCGACAACTGCTCCCGCACCTTCTACTTACACACTTTACTTAAAGACACAGCTTCCTTGGATGACATCAATGGGTACAAATCTCTATGCTTTTGATAACAATACAAAGAAGTCTTATCTGCTTGAGCAGGATACCGACGATTATCCGAATGTATTTAAGGCAGAGGTAGCAAACACACTTACAAGTGTTACTTTCTACAGAGCATTAGATATGGTTGACGAAATGACAAAGGCGTCAAGTTCAGGCCCTGTATACAACGCTTGGACAGCAACTGTAAGCAGCACAAACAATTGCTACAACCTTGAAAGCGTTGATGAAGCAACAGACAAAGCAACTGCAACAGTCGGTCCGTATGTAAAAGAAGAGGCTCCCGAATGGACACTTGATGTAGTATATTTTGATAATTCAAAAACAAAGTGGGGAGAAGTTTATATTTACGGTTGGGGCAACGGTCTTTACGAAGAGGCATATAAAATGACTCAAATTGAGGGCACAGACATCTGGAAATACGAACTTCCCGAACCTATTTATCCGGGTACAGAAAGTTTCCTTTTTAAGAATACAGAAAGCACTTGGGTTAAAAAGACTAAGAATGTAAAGGTTGTAGAAGGTAAAAATCTTTACGACGGAAAAGCACAGGCTTGGTCAGGCACTTACGAAGAGTGATTTTAAAGTTTAAATTCTAATTTTGCGGGCATACCAAAAGTATGCCCGCATTTTTATGTAAAAATTTTGATTTTTTATCAAAAATTGCGGTAAATTATTGTTCGGCTGATTGCTTTATCAAGCAATTATAAA
>ULKU01002104.1_pt1 | contig 7514 bp, 7 predicted proteins | sample 1951221 | NCBI WGS metagenome assembly ULKU01 (sample SAMEA4835507, study PRJEB28245) | human gut metagenome | biome: gut microbiome; material: fecal sample | place: Denmark | collected 2008
TGAAACGAAAGTACAACTGTAAATAAAAAATCTGATAGACCGTAAAATTCAAGTTTGCTGTACTGACGAGATATAGAAAACTACATAAGAATGATCAACAGGCAGGCGGTCTTATAGCGAGACTTCCTGCTTTTATATTGTATAAATATGATTTCTTTTGCTGTAGCAAATATTGATTAAAATATTAGTAATCATCAAAAATCCCCCCAATAACAAGTAGAGGTATAGCAAGGAATTGGGTGAAAATGACAAATAAGAAAAAATCACCCAACAAAATGGAAGAAAGTACAAAAAATGATGGGGAAATTATCGAAATATGCAAAAAATCCCCAATGGCAGACAAATATGCGGGGAATGATTGGGGAAAATGTTTGAATTATCCGAAAATTCCCCAATATTGGGAACTGTGAAAATCCTGTGGCAAGATAAAGTTGTCAAGAAGAAAGAATTCCCGGAAGAATGTGCTAGAGAACGTGAAATAATGGGGCAGGAATGCATAAAGTGGATAGAAGAAGTGTGGTGAAAATAGAGTAGAAGATGGAACAAAAATAGGATAGAAAAGAATTTAACCTTGCACCTCCACCGAAAATAGTGTATAGTTTGCTTGTTTTTGAATACTAGAAAAGTATTGGAGGAATGGGAAATGGCAAAAAATCTGGTAATTGTCGAGTCACCGGCAAAGGCAAAGACAATTAAAAAATTCCTGGGTGCATCCTATGATGTTATCGCATCGAACGGACATGTACGGGATATGCCGAAAAGCCAGATGGGTATTGATATTGAACATGATTACGAACCGCATTACATCACAATTCGGGGGAAAGGTGAATTATTGGCGCAGCTTCGTAAGGCAGTCAAAAAAGCAGATAAGATCTATCTCGCGACTGACCCTGACCGTGAAGGAGAAGCAATCTCATATCATCTGATTGCAGCCCTGAAACTGGAAGGCAAAAATTATAAGAGAATCACTTTCAATGAGATTACGAAAAATGCAGTCAAATCTTCTATAAAAAATGCCAGGGAAATTGACATGGATCTGGTAGATGCACAACAGGCAAGACGTGTGCTTGACCGTTTGGTTGGATACTCGATCAGCCCGCTTTTGTGGGAGAAGATCAAGAGAGGCTTGAGCGCCGGCCGTGTGCAGTCAGCCGCTTTGAAGCTGATCTGTGACCGGGAAGATGAGATCAATGCATTTATTCCGGAAGAATACTGGAGCTTAGATGCGTATCTGTCAGCGAATCCGGCACTGAAGCCGGTTTGCTTTCATTATGCGAAGGATAAAGTCAAAAAAGAAGAACTTGATCAGGTAAAGAAAGAAATCGACGGAAAGCCATTTACGGTTTCGGAGATAAAGGTAAGCGAGAAGACGAAGAAACAGCCGCTTCCGTTTACAACAAGTACGTTGCAGCAGGAAGCTGGAAAGAAGCTGAATTTCGCAACAAATAAGACGATGCGTATCGCGCAGCAGTTGTATGAAGGCGTGGAAATCAAGGGCATGGGTTCTATCGGTCTGATCACATATCTGCGTACGGATTCAACACGAATCTCTGAGGAAGCTGATAAAAATGCAAAAGAATATATTGCACATCAGTTTGGCGAGAATTATGTCGGTGAGGCAAAGGATGTAAAGACCGGCAAGAAGATTCAGGATGCGCACGAGGCGATCCGTCCAACAAATGTGGAGTTATCTCCGGTGAAATTAAAGGAGCAGCTTCCACGTGACCAGTTCCGTTTATACCAGCTTATCTATAACCGCTTTTTAGCAAGCCGTATGGCACCGGCAGTTTATGAGAACAAGACAGTATATGCCACGGCAGAGGAACATAAGTTTAAGGCTTCTACATCGAAGGTTGTGTTCGATGGATTCATGTCTGTATATTCGTTAGATGAAGAGAAGGAAGAAAAGACAAGACTGACCGGACTGGAAAAAGGTACAACACTTACCTGTGCAGAGCTTGAGGAAAAGCAGCATTTCACACAGCCGCCGGCACATTATACAGAGGCGCTTCTTGTAAAGACGATGGAGGAGCTTGGAATCGGGCGTCCGTCTACGTATGCATCGACGATCACAACGATTTTAAACCGGCGTTATGTGATCCGGGAGAACAAGAATCTGTATGTGACAGAGCTTGGTGCGGCAGTCAATAAAATGATGTCGGATGCATTCCCGGCAATTGTGGATACCGAGTTTACAGCAAATATTGAGTCGCTTCTGGACAGCATTGAGGAAGGAAAATTAGAGTGGAAGGTTGTTATCCGGAATTTCTATCCGGATCTTGCAGAGTCTGTGGAGAAAGCAAAGGAATCGCTGGAATCGGTCAAGATTGCAGATGAGGTATCGGATGTGCCTTGCGATCAGTGTGGACGTATGATGGTAGTCAAATATGGTCCGCATGGAAAGTTCCTTGCGTGCCCGGGATTCCCGGAGTGTCGGAACACAAAGACATACTACGAGAAAATCGGTGTTGCATGCCCGAAATGCGGCAAGGATATTATTTTGCGCAAGACGAAAAAGGGCAGACTTTACTATGGCTGTATTGGATATCCAGATTGTGATTTTATGTCCTGGTCGAAGCCGTCGGATAAGAAATGTCCGAAATGTGGCGGTTACATGGTAGAGAAAGGAAATAAGCTTCTGTGTGCCTCTGAGACATGCGGTTACACCTGTGAGCGCGAAAAAAAGGAAAACGAGTAAATATTTAGTGGTCAGAAAAGATTTTTGTTGAAGCATACCACAAAATATGGTAGGATAGTTACTGTATGGGAATCTGTACAGTAACTATTTTTTTAGTTTGAAAATAAGGAGGAAGTCGATGATCACATCCGGTATTTATAACTATGTGAATATTTTGGACAAAGCGGCAGATGCTGCGAATCTGCGAAACGAGCTTCTGACGAACAATATTGCGAATGTAAGCACGCCGAATTACAAGCGGAAAGATTTGGATTTTGAGTCGGTTCTGCAGGGAGAACTTGCAGGGGAAAAGAATCTGAGCAAGGCAGTGAAAAAGGCAAATCAGAATCTTGAGACATTGGATGCACAGGTTTACACGGATAATGCATCGCTTTCGTATCGTCTGGATGGAAACAATGTCGATATTAATACCGAAGAGGCAAGACTGGCGGAAAACCAGATCAAGTATCAGGCTCTGGTTGATCTGATGAATCAGGAGTTTGCCAGATACAATACCGTACTTAGTTCCGGTAATTAATGTGGAAGTATTCTGATGGATATTTCCGTCGGATGACAGATTAGGGAGGTAACAGCGATGGGTGTATTTTCAGCGATGAATGTATCTGCAACCGGCATGACGGCGCAGCAGATGCGAATGGATGTAATTGCACAGAACATTGCGAATGCGAACACCACACGTACAGAGAATGGTGGTGCATACCGCAGAAAGATAGTGGTGTTTGAAGAACAGGATACAACATCCTTTGACCATATGTTAAACGGCTATATGTCAAACTATGAACCAAATGGTGTTAAAGTGACAAAGATCGTGGAAGATCCATCAGATCTGCGTCTTGTATATGAGCCGGACAATCCGGATGCAAATGCAGATGGATATGTGGAATATCCAAATGTGGACACAGTAACCGAAATGACGAATCTGATTGATTCAAGCCGTTCTTATGAAGCAAGCGCAACGGCATTTAATGCTGCGAAAAATATCGCGGCAAAAGGATTGGAATTATTTAATAGCTAATTGGTATCAGGAGATAGATAAATGGCAATTACACCAGTGAGTTTGTTCAGTGATGAATGGACAACCTTAAACAGTATTCAATCTGCAAATTCTGCAAGCTCTGCAGAACGTGCAGATAAAAAAGCGTCCAGCTCGCAGGGTACAGCGTTCGATACGTTTTTAAATGCGGCAGTGGATATGTATAAGGAAGCAGATTCTTTACAGAAATCAGCAGAGTCTGCGGAGATGAGCTATGCACTTGGGTATTCGGACAATATCCATGATGTGGCAGCTGCTGCACGGAAGGCAAGTATTTCCCTGCAGTATACAGTGAAGGTTACAAATGCGGTGGTATCCGCATACAAAGAATTGATGAACATGCAACTATAAATTTATGCATATAGAGTAGGTATCGTATGAGAGAATGGTTTAGTCAGCTACCATCGAAGATAGTTGAGTTTTGGAAAAAGTATACAAAGAGACAGAAGGCGTTATTCTTCTCGGTATTGGCGGCAGTTCTGGTTGCTGTGATCGCATTGGTTGCAATTTTAAACCGGACTTCATATGTGGTATTGTCCACCTTTGAGGATACGGCGACAGCTGCTCAGGCAGCGAATCTGCTGGAAGATAATTCGATTACATACAAGGTCAGTGACGATGCGTTAAAGATTGAGGTTGATGAGAACCAGGTGTCACAGGCACGTCTGCTCCTTGGCGAAAATGGCATTGGAACGAATAATGGACAGTCAGATTATGACAGTCTGTTTAACAATAGCTTCAATACGACAGATTCGGAGAAAAAGCTCAAGGCAAAGCTTTACAAGCAGTCTGAGATGGAACGGGATATTGCATCCATGCAGGGTGTGACGAAGGCTTCGGTTACAATCAATCTGCCGGAAAGCACAAACACGGTTTATGCGAGTGACCAGACTGCTTCAGTCAGCATTATGCTTACCATAAATGGTGACTACAATCAGGAAAGCACAAATGCAATCGTAGAGTATGCGAAAACCTGTGTTGGTAATTCGGATACAAAGGCAATTACAATCGTTGACAACAAAGGCGAATTGTTGTTCTCCGGTCAGAACTCTACCACGAGTGCATCCCCGGTTATCATGGTACAGCAGCAGGTGGAGGAGTATTACAACAGCAAGCTTTGGAACCTGATGGTAAATTCGGGCGTGTATGACGAGGTATCTGTATCGGCAAATCTGGATGTGAATATTTCCCAGCAGGAGATTGAAGATATCAAATATTACTCGAATGACGAGGATGATACCGGTCCGAAATCCTCCCATTATTACTATCTGGCGGAAAATACTGATGGTACCGGTGGCGTGGTTGGTACGGATGCAAATGGTGAGGAAATCACAGATTATAACCTGCTCGATAATGCAAATGCAGGCTCGACTTTGAGCGTTCTGCGTGAAGATTACGAGACGAGCAGTACGACAACCCGTACTGTGACGCCAGTTGGTGATGTCAATATGCAGAATTCCAGCATGGCATTGTATCTGACTCGGTATGAGAACTACTATGAAGATCAGATGAAGGAACAGGGATTGCTGGATGGTACGACGTTTGCGGAGTATCAGGCAGCAAATTCGACACCGACAGAGAATATTAACCCACAGGAAATGGTCGACATGCTTGCCAGTGCAACCGGTATGAAGGCGGCAAATATCTATGTGGTAGAGCGGATCGTTCCAGTCTTTTACCCGGCTGAGACGAAGTCCGTACCGGTACAGAGCATTTTGTCAATCGTACTGGCTGTGATTATTGGTGGATTGTTGTTATTTGTTGTATTCCGCAGCATGAAACCGCATGAGGTTGTCGAGACAGAACCGGAGCTTTCGGTAGAGGCTCTGCTTGCGACAACGAAGGAGAACCAGACTTTGGATGATATTGAGTTTAGTGATAAATCCGCTTCCAAGCAGCAGATTGAGAAATTTGTGGATGAAAACCCGGAAGCAGTGGTGGCATTGTTACGAAATTGGCTAAACGACGATTGGGAGTGATACTATGGCGACAACATTACATTCATCGGATATTACAGGCGTGCAGAAGGCTGCAATTTTGCTGATCGCGCTTGGACCGGAACGTTCCTCTAAGATTTTTCAGCATCTGAAGGATGATGAGATAGAGGCGTTGACATTGGAGATCGCCAATACAAAAAGTGTATCGGCAGAATTAAAGGATGAGGTGCTGGATGAATTCTATGAGGTTTGTCTGGCACAGCAATACATTGCAGAGGGTGGTATTGCTTATGCGAAGGAACTTCTGGACAAGGCACTTGGCGAGGATCGTGCAAGAGATGTCATCGGCAGACTGACCGCATCTTTGCAGGTACGTCCATTTGAGTTCGTACGAAAGGCAGATGCAAGCCAACTTTTAAACTTTATTCAGGACGAGCATCCGCAGACAATCGCGTTGATTCTTGCTTATCTTCCGGCATCGCAGGCGGCAGCCGTGGTCAGCGCGCTGGCACCGGAGAAGCAGGCAGACGTTGCAAAGCGTATCGCAATGATGGATCGAACCAGCCCGGATGTAATCAAAGAAGTGGAAAAGATATTGGAGAAGAAACTGGCGTCTCTGGTCAATCAGGATTACACGATTGTCGGTGGTGTGGATTCCATCGTCAATATCCTGAATACGGTCGACCGGAGTACCGAGAAACATATTATGGAAAACCTCGAAATCGAGGAACCGGAATTGGCAGACGAGATCCGCAGAAAGATGTTTGTATTCGAGGATATTCTGCTGCTTGATAACCGTGCAATCCAGACTGTACTCCGTGAGGTGGAGAACAACGAGCTGGCAGTGGCTTTGAAGAATGCAAACGAAGACGTACAGAAGGTGATCTTCGATAACTTGTCATCCCGTCTGGCATCTATGATCAAAGAGGACATGGAGTTTATGGGTCCTGTCCGTCTGAAGGATGTCGAGGATGCACAGCAGAAGATCGTAAATATTATCCGAAAACTGGAGGATGCCGGCGAGATCGTAATTTCCCGTGGTGGAGGTGACGAGATTGTTGTCTAATATTTTTAAATCCGGGATACCAGGCGTGCGTACGGTGTCACAGGAACCGTTTGTGATCGATGCAAACAGCCGTGTGATCGAACCGCCCAAACCGCGTGTGATCCGTCCGAAGAATGATGTACCAGAAGGTTCAGCGGAAGCAGGAGATACTTTCGAGGCAGGCATTACAGAGATGGCTGCGACGATCAATCTGGAAGAGCATAAAGAGCTTTTGGATGACGCGATGGAGAAGGCAAAACTTTTACAGGATGATGCGCGTGAACGGGCACAGAAGATTTTGGAGGATGCCAAGGCGGATGCAGAGGCAATTCGCAAAGCTGCACAGGAAGAGGGTTTTGCAAAAGGGCTCGAAGATGGCAACATGGAAGCGATGCGCCGGGCGGATGAGTATCTGGAGAAGATCAGTCGGGAACGCGATCAGGCACTTGCGCAGGCGCGGGAAGAAATGATGGAGAATATCACAGATACTGAGGAACAGATCGTGGATGTTGCGTGCAAGCTGATCCAGAAGCTGACAGGTATACTGGTCGATGATTATAAGCCAGTGATGATCTACATGATCAATCAGGTGTTAAATGAGGATGAGGATTCCAGAAAGTTCGTCATCCGGGTATCAGAAGAGAATTATACATATATTGCAGATAATGCGGATCGATTGTCCGGAGCTGCGAATCCGGGAATAACCATAGAGATATTCAGCGATACAAAACTACAAAAGGGGCAATGTCAGATCGAGAGTGACACGGGTATCGTGGATCTGTCCATGGACGTGCAGGTGCG